>Ga0209166_10000030_pt1 | contig 204848 bp, 189 predicted proteins | sample Coa_R1_3_FD_187151 | JGI IMG/M metagenome (GOLD analysis project Ga0209166, IMG submission 187151) | Surface soil microbial communities from Centralia Pennsylvania, which are recovering from an underground coalmine fire - Coalmine... | ecosystem: Environmental > Terrestrial > Soil >...
GATGTTCTGTCGGCTCAAGGACTTTCGAAGAATCGCGACCCGCTACGATAAGAGGGCGGACATCTTCATATCCGCCGTCTTCCTCGTCGCCACACTCGTATGGTGGGCTAATTGAGTCCTGACCCTAGAGATCTCATTTCCGTGAACTCAATAACGTGCCTATCGCATCGGATAATTGCCTGAGCCCGAAAGGCTTCATGAGCACGGTAAACTCGGCCTCGGCGTCTGCAGCTTTCGTTGGATTGCCTGTCATCAAGAGAGCAGGTATGTCCGGGTGAGAGTGCCTCAAGCGTCTCACCAGGGCGATCCCGTCCAACTCGCCGGGCAACTCGATGTCGCTCAGGACCAGTCCGACCGGATGGGCGGTCAACGCCTCGACCCCGGTTTCGATGGAGGAGGCCAGAAGCCACTGGCTGCCCAGTTCTTCCAGCATGTCGCAGATGACCCTGGCGACCAGAAAATTATCCTCGATCAGCAGGACGGGTCCCAAGGGCGAAGGATTCGATTTGCCCGGCATGACTCACCCCATTGCGCGTCTTGTGTGCCGTCATATCTTTCGCGCCACACCGGCCAGGCGCGGCAGCAAAGCGGGTACGCGGGTCTGGTACTCGCGATAGGCCTCTCCTTTCGACTCGAGCATCGCGGCCTCCAGCGGCGGGACGCCCGAGCCGTAGCGCAGAAGTGCGGCCATGATCGCCGGCGCCGACCATGACAGCAGAGTCCAGGGCGCGGCGAGGTCGGTGGCGATCACCGGGAAGGACAGCCAGAACAGCGCCTCGAAAAGATAGTTCGGGTGCCGCGACCGCCCCCAAAGGCCTGTGTCGCATACTTTTCCCTTGTTGGCGGGATCGGCCTTGAACCGCTCCATTTGCCGGTCTGCCACGGTCTCGCCGGCCAGCGACAGGCCGCACAAGGCCAGGCCGATCGCGTCCTGCAGGGCGAAGGCGGCGTCGGGCCGCCGGGCCGCGTAGAGAATGGCCAGCCCCAGGGTCGCCGACACCGGCGCCTGGACCAGCACCAATCCGATCATGCGCCGGTCGAACCTGTCTCCCCATCGCCGCCGCAGCGCCGCGTAGCGGACATCCTCCGGTTTGCCGCGCACCCGCAAGGCGATGTAGCCGCCCAGCCGCAGCGACCACAAGGCGACCAGCGCGGCGACCAGATCGCGGCGCCATTGCGCACCGCCCGGCGCGGCGATCATCACCGCGGCGACGCAGCTCGCGCCGGTGCCGAAGCTCCAGAAGACGTCGACCCAGCCGCCATTGCGGCTGGCCCGCTGCACGAGCCAGGCGACCGTCATGACGATCGACATCGCCGCCAGGATGAGGAGGCAGGGCAGGATCATCGGAGGCTCAGCCGCCACAGTCCGACATCGAGCGCCGCAGCCCTGAAGCCCGCTTCGCAATAGCACAGATAATAATCCCACAGCCGCTTGAAGCGCGGCGGAAAGCCCTGCAGGGCGATGTCCGGCCAGGCTTTCTCGAACCGCTCGCGCCAGTGCGCGAGCGTCAGGGCATAACTCCCGCCGAAGGTTTCAACCGTGTCGACGGCCAGGCCGGCGTGCTCGATTTCGGCGCGCAGCCGCGAAGGACTGGGCAGCATTCCGCCCGGGAAGACATGGCGTTGGATGAAGTCGGTGCCGCGGCGATAGGTGGCGAACCGCTCGTCGGCGATGGTGATCGTCTGCAGGACCGCTATTCCGCCGGGCGCGAGTTTCTGGCGCAGAGTTTCAAAGAAGACCGGCCACCATTCCTCGCCGACCGCCTCCAGCATCTCGATCGAGACGACGCGGTCGAAGCTGCCGTCGATCTCGCGGTAATCCTGCAGGTGAAGATCGGCGACCAGGCCTTTCTGACGCAGGCGCGCGGCGGCATAGCCGAGCTGGGATGGCGACAAGGTCACGCCCGTCACGCGCCCGCCCGACCGGATCAGGCGCTCGGCAAGGCCTCCCCAGCCGATGCCGATCTCCAACACCGATTGTTGGGGGTCCAGCGACAGAAGATCGAGAATTCGCCTCTGCTTGGCGGCCTGGGCCGCTTCGAGACTGTCGGTGGGCGTTTGGAACAGGCCCGAGGAATAGCTCATTCCTTCGTCCAGCCATTGGGCGTAGAAGGCGTTGCCGAGGTCGTAATGGCTGACGATGTTGCGGCGGCTGCCGGCCGGCGTATTGGCCCGGAACAGGTGGTAGAGCCGGTTGAGCAGCCGGGCCGGCCAGGCGCCGCCGTCGGCGCCCGGAAGAGCGGCCTGGTTATAGGCGGCCACCTCGATCAGCGCGACCAGATCGGGGCTCGACCAGTCGCCGTCGATATAGGCTTCGGCGAAACCGATGTCGCCGCCGAGCACAAGGCGGCGCAAGGTCCGCCAGCGGTGGATGTCGATCACCCCTGCCGGACCGTCGACGGCTCCCCGCGCGGTGATGCGCCGTCCATCGGGCAGATTTATGGCCAGAGATCCGCGCTCGATATCGCGCAGCGCCCGCTCGATCAGCGCGACGAAGGGCCTGGGCGGACGCCAGCCGGCGCGCGCCTGTCCGCAGGTGGCGTCGGTCATGGGAGTCTCCGCGGCGGCGCCAAGGTTACCGGATCGGCGGGCGGCGCGGGCCGGGCCACCGGCCGCAGCCCCTTGGCCCATAATTTGAGGGCTTCCCAATGAATTCCGCCCAGGACCTGCAGCGCCAGAATGGGATAGCGCGCGAATATGCGCAGAAGGTTGGCGGCGGTCAGAGGCTGGCGCGATCCGGTGAAACAGGCGGAGAGCACGGGACCGTCCCGGTCCCGCGCCTCGATCGCGACGAATGTCCGCGCGGCGGGAACCGCCAGGCGGAAATGGTACTGCATGTCCATCTCCATGAAGGGCGAAACGTAAAAGCGCTTGTCGCACCGATGGCGCAGGACGGCATTTCCGTCCGGCTCGGCCGGCATCAGATAGCAATGGCGTTGGCCGAAGGTGTTGTTGACCTCGTACAGCACCGCGGACAGCCGGCCATCCGCCGCATGACAGAAAAATACGCTCAGCGGGTTGAACGCGAAGCCCAGCACGCGCGGCATGCAGAGGAGTCGGATCGGCCCGCCGGCCTCCAGCCCCGCCTTCGCCAGATGCGTTTCGATCTGGCGGCGAAGCGGCTCGCCGGTGCCGGCCAGATGATCGCGCTCGACGAAACTGAAAAGGCCGAAGCGGCGCTGCGAGAACCAGGGTGTGCCGCGCGACAGGGCCGGCAGCTCATCGAGGTCGAGCCACATCATCGGCACTGGATAGCGCAGCCGGTGGCGCACCGGGCGCAGGCGGGTATGCACCACGGCGCCGGCATAGAGCGCGGAGACGAAGCCGGTCATGCCGCGACGACCGCCGGATAGCGGCCGATGCGGATTCGGCCGGATTCGTCCGGAACCGACCAGGGCCGGCGTACGCCCCCCAGAGCCTCGGCCACCGCCAGCCCGGCCTGCAGGCCGTCCTCGTGAAAGCCGGCGCCGAAATAGGCGCCGCAATACCAGGTCCGCCGCACGCCTTGCAGGGACCACAGGCGCCGTTGCGCATCGAGCGCCGCGCCGTCGAATTGCGGATGCTCGTAATGCTCGCGGTGGATCACCGCCGCCCTCTCCGGCTCGCGGTGCGGATTGAGGGTGACGAAGATGGGCGCCCGCGTGGGCAGTTTCTGCAGACGGTTCATCCAATAGGTCACGCACATGCCGGACTCGCCGCCCTGGTCCAGATAGTTCCAGCTGCACCAGGCCCGGCGGCGGCGGGGCATCAAGGCGGAGTCGCTGTGCATCACCGCATCGTTGCCGCCATAGCGCAAAGCGCCGAGAACCGTCCTCTCCGCGTCCGACGGATCGGCGAGCATGGCCAGCGCCTGATCGGCATGGGCCGCTATGACGATGTGATCGAAAAGGGATGTCTCTCCTCTATCATCGACCACCTCGACGCCGGCCGGGCCGCGTCTGACCGACCGCACGCCGGTGCCCAGGCGCGCCCGATGCATCAGGGGCCGGCTGATCCGCTCGACATAGGCGCGCGATCCGCCGGTCACGGTTCGCCAGATCGGGCGGCCGGTGAGCCGCAGCAGCCCATGATTGTCGCAAAAGCGGAGAAAGGCCGAGGCGGGGTGATCCAGCATCTCGCCGCAGGGGGTCGACCAGATCGCCGCGGCCATCGGCAGCAGGTGATCCCGGATGAACGGTTCGCCATATCCGCCGGCGGTGAGGTAATCGCGCAGGGAACCGCCGGGCTGAGGCGCGGAACCGGCGTCCCGCGTGGCTTCCGCGTAGAATCGGACCAGATCGCGCAGCATCGACCAGAAACGCGGCCGGAATAAATTTCGCCTCTGCGCGAACAGTCCGCCCAGATTGGTTCCGGCATATTCCAGCTCGCCGGCCCGCAGCGAGGCGGCGAAGGACATGTCCGACGGCTGTGTCGGCACGTCCAGCACGCGAAACAGCGCCGACAGGTTGGGATAGGTTTCCGGATTGTAGACGATGAAGCCCATATCCACGGGCAATCCGTCCCGCCCATTGTCGACGTCGATCGTGTTGCTGTGGCCGCCGAGCCGCCGCGACTTCTCGTAGATCGTCACCTCATGGCCGCCGCTGAGCAGCCAGGCCGCCGACAAACCCGATATGCCCGACCCGATGACGGCGATTTTGAGGCGGTCGCCCGGACGTTCGGGCATCATCTGATCTCCTTGATCGTGTTCGCTTTATTCCTTACGAGCGTCAGCCCAATCTGGATCACCGGGATTCTTTGTGATCCAATTCCCGCCGCAGACCGTATTGGGGATATGCATGTTTCGCCGAAATCGACCGACAGCCATGTTCCCAGCCGGTGGACACCCCATGCGGGTACTCTCGCGCCCATGACGGCCGGCGTGGAGCCACTGTCCTTCGAGGCGCTGATCGTCGCCGTGGCGGAACGGCGCGACAAACAGGCGTTTACGACTCTATTCGGCCATTTTGCCCCGCGGGTGAAAACCTACCTGCAGCGTGGCGGACTGTCCGGGGCGATCGCAGAGGACATGATGCAGGACGTGTTACTGACGGTATGGAACAAGGCGGAGCAGTTCGATCCCGGCCGGGCCAGTGCCCAGGCCTGGATTTTCGGTATCGCGCGCAACCTCAAGATCGACATGCTGCGCCGCTCCCGCCTGGTGCTTCAGGACGGGGCGGCCACCGAGGAGGCACCGGTCCCGTTGGCCGACGCGATCGTCGAGGCCGAGGAGACCTCCCGCTCCATCCGCCGGGCCATCGAGGACCTGCCGGAGGATCAGTTGGCCGTGCTGCGGCTGGCCTTTTTCGAGGATATGTCGCATGGCGAGATCGAGCAGGCGATCGGGGTTCCCCTCGGCACCGTGAAATCGCGCCTGAGATTGGCGCTGACCAAGCTGCGCCGGGCGCTGGGGGACCTGGCATGATCAGGCATCATCCCGGCGAGTCCACTCTGGTTGGGTATGTTTCCGGGTCGCTGCCCGCCGCGCACCGGCAGGTCGTGGCGATCCATGTGTCCTGCTGCGCCCTGTGCCGGGCCGATGTCCGCCTGCTGGAGGAAGCCGCCGGCGCCTTGCTCGATTCCTTGCCGCCCGCGCCGCTGGCGGCCGGATCACTCGCCCATATACTGGCGCGGCTCGATGAGCCCGCGCCACCGCCTCGGCCGGCGATTTCCCCCCCTGCCTCGCCGGCCGAGGCGCTCTCTTCCCTGGCGACCGGACGTTGGCGCTGGACCGGCCCCGGCATCGCGATGATGCCACTCATGCCGCGCGACGCCACCAATACCCGCCTCGATCTGATCCGGGTGTCGCCGGGCGTCGGATTGCTCGATCATGGCCATAACGGCTTCGAGAGCACGATCGTGCTGCAGGGGGCTTTCGATGACGGCCTCGGCCGCTATGAGGCGGGCGATTTCGGCGAAGCCGACGGCGGGCTGGATCACCGGCCGACGGCCCAGCCCGGCCCCATCTGCATCTGCCTGATCGCGACCACGGCGCATCTCAAGCCGCATGGTCTGCTCGGCCGGCTGGTCCGGCCTCTCCTTGGAATGTGACCTGATCGAGGGAACCCGGATGGATCTGATTGCCGCGACGACAGGCGCCGTGGAGCGCCTGCCTCTGCCCGACGCCATCACGCGAGCCGGCATTTCGGCTCTCGTGCGGCGCACCGCCCATCGCCTGGACCGCGCCGATCCCGTCCTCGAGCGCCGCTTCGTCCACGACATGGCGTCCTATCCCATCGCCCTGAGCCCGCAAGCAGCCAACCAGCAGCATTACGAGCTGCCGCCCGACTTCTTCGCCCTGGTGCTGGGCCCCCGCCGGAAATATTCCTGCTGTCTCTACGACCACCCGGCGGCCACCCTCGCCGAGGCCGAGGAGGCCGCGCTGGCCGCGACGGCCGGGCATGCCGAGCTGAGCGATGGCCAGGATATCCTCGAATTGGGCTGCGGCTGGGGGTCGCTGTCGCTGTGGATGGCGGAACGCTTCCCGGCTGCCCGCATCACCTCGGTTTCCAATTCCCATGGTCAGAGACGGCACATCGAGGAGGAGGCCGCCCGGCGCGGCGTCGGCAATCTTCGGGTGATCACCGCCGACATGAACGATTTCGACACCGGCGACCGCTTCGACCGGATCGTCTCGGTCGAGATGTGGGAGCATATGTCGAACTGGGCCGCGCTGATGGAGCGGGCCCGCCGCTGGCTGCGCCGGGACGGCAGGCTTTTCCTGCATGTGTTCAGCCATCGCCGTGCCCCGTACCGGTTCGACACGGCGGACCGGTCGGACTGGATCGCCCGCCATTTCTTTACCGGGGGGATCATGCCGAGCCATGGCATGATCCGGCTGCTCGATTCCCATTTCACCGTCGAGCGCGACTGGCGCTGGAGCGGCGCGCATTACCGGCGCACCGCCGAGGATTGGCTGGCCAATTACGATGCCAATTCCGATCGGATCGGTGCCATCCTCGAGCGTGTCTACGGAGCCGACGCTGCCCTGTGGCGGCGCCGCTGGAGATTGTTTTTCCTCGCCACGGCCGGTCTGTTCGGCGCTTATGAAGGCGCCGCCTGGGGCGTCAGCCACTATCTGCTGAAGCCGAAATGAGGCTGCCGGCCTGGATCGGGCGCTATGCCGGACATGGCGACCCCCTGGCCGCCGCCGTCAATCTGCTGGCGCTTTCGATCGCGGCCGACCAGCCATTCTACCCCGCGATGGTGGGTATCGCGGCGGGGCATTTCATTCCCGCCGCGCTGTGGACCTTTCTATCGACGCCCGGCTTCGCCGCGGTGCCGGCGCTGACCAGGCGGTCTTCGCTGGCCGGCCGGTCGCTTCTCGTCGTCACGGGCATCGCCAACACCCTGCTGTGCCTGGCGCTTTATGGCGAGGAGTCCGGCGTCGGTCTGTTCCTGCTGCCGTGCGGCCTGATCGCGGCGCTGGCTTTCCGGGCCGGGGAAAGACGAGTTCAGCTGCCCCTGCTGGGGCTGTCGCTGGCCCTGTTCATCGGCCTGCATCACCGCATCCCGGCCCGGAGCGGCGCGATCGCCCCCGGGCTCTATGACGGATTGTGGTCCCTTCATGCCGGCAGCGTGGCGATGCTGATCGCGCTGATCGGCCTGCTGTTCGCCGGCGCTGCGTCCGGCGCGCCCCGGTCAGAGGGCGCGCACCACGATCCTCGCCAGGCCGACGCCGAGCGTGGCTGAAATCCCGCTCAGGGTCATGCCCCAGGCGAGATCCGCGCCGGTGATCAGCCAGGACCAGCCGCGCAAGGTCGCCTGGTTGGTCAGGTCGTAGGTCGCATAGGCGACCAGCCCGAACAGGGCGCCGCGCCACAGCGGGGTGGTCCATCGCGTGCTCTCCCACGCCGGCACGCCCACGAAAGTGACGATCCCGGCGACGAACACCACATAGAAGATGACCGCCGCCAGCGGGTCGAAACCGTCCCGCATCAGCGGGCCGATATAGGGGCGGTAAAGCCGCCCGGCCATGACGTAGAGCCAGACGGCGTCCATGACGAGCATGACGAGGGCGGTGGCGAGGTAGGTGGAGGCATAAAGCGCCATATCGACGGTCCTTTCAGCGGGGGTGGTAGTCGATGACCGAGCCGTCCGAGGCGATGGCGCGCAGGGCGCACCATCTGTCCGACTGGTCGTACCAGAGATCGAGGGTGGCATAGCCCGACAGGCCCACATGCCGGGCGACGACGGCGGGGGAGAGCTGCTCCTGGCCGAAATCGCGGCGTTCGAACCGCATCAATTCGCCATTTTGCGGATTGATCATGGGCCGGGTCAGTTCGGCCGGGTTCCAGTGGGTCGCGGCGATCGATCCGGGAGGTGCCGCATAGCGGCCCGTCTTCGAGCCGGTGACCACCAGCCGTCCGTCTTCGAGCCGCATCTCGGCGAAGTGCGCTTCGCCATCGTCGTCGGTGTGCGCCGAGACGGCCTGCAGCGTGTCCCCCAGCCATGTCTCGGCGGCGCGATAGCGGTAGCGATAGAGGGCGAGCGGACCGAAGCGGACCACGAAATCGGCGGCGCTGCGGACGATCGTGCGCTCGCCCGACTGCGCGAAATCGACGGTGTGCGAGCCGATCTCGCTGCCGTTCCGCCAGACCGAGAAGGACAGGCCGCCTTGGGCCGCGGGCAAGGCATAGGCCCGCCTGCCCGTCAGTCCGGTGACGGAAGCCGCCGCGAGGAGGGCCAACGCCCGCCGGCGGGGGATTCCGTCAGCCGCCCCCGTCATGGCGCCCTGTGATCGAGCAGGCGGCATTCCTGCAGGAATTCCTGCTTGAGGGACGGGTCGTCATTCAGGCTTCCCAGCCAGGCCGTGTTGACCATGCGGCTGGCCCGCGACGCCCTGACGCCGCGATGGGTCTTGCACATATGCACGGCGCTCACCCGCACCGCGACGCCCTGGGGCGCGGTCTGCTCCATGATGAAGGCGGCGATCTGGGAGACGAGCTCCTCCTGGATCTGGAAGCGCGCCGCGAAATGCTCGACGATCCTGTCATATTTCGACAGGCCGATGATTTTTCCGCTGGCCGAGGGATGGATGGCGATGAAGGCCTCGCCGACGATCGGCATCAGGTGATGGGCGCACAGGGAGCGCACCTCGATCGGGCCGGTCACGATCAGTTGCTCGCAGCCGTGAACATTTTCGAATTCGGTGATTTTGGGCGGCGGGGTGAAGCGGCCGCGCAGAAGTTCCTGCACGAACATGCGCCCGACGCGGTCCGGCGTGTCGCGGGTATTGTGATCGTTGAGATGATCGATCTGGAGGATTTCCAGCAACTCCGCCACCTTCTGCGACGCGGCCGCGATCATGGCGCTTTCCGCCGCCTCGGAGAGAGGTGTATCCAGCGCCTCGTTGGCGCGGCGGGGAATGAGCAATTGACGAATCTGCGCTGTCATGAGGGCTCTCGAAATGGTTCAGGCGCCCTAGATACGTTGGCCGTCGCCGATTGGATCAGGGGGGTGCCCTCCTTTCGCCCGGGATTTCCGCACCGGCGTCGAGGGCGGCCCGCGCGCACGCTTTGAGGGGCCTCAATTAAGGTTATAATGCTGCAAAATCACGGGATGGCCGTTTGAGGTGATGATGAGCGACAGAGAAGGCTGCGAAGGTCAGTGCCTGGAGCAAAACGAGTTCGCGATAGCGATGGCGTTCCAGCCCGTCGTCGATATTTCGAGCCGGACCATCGTTTCCTATGAAGCCCTGGTGCGGGGGAAAAACGGGGAATCCGCCGGCCAGGTCATGTCGGCGCTGACCGATGAGACGCGATATGGCTTCGATCAGGCCTGCCGCGTGAGAGCCATCGAGACCGCCGCGAAGCTGGGGCTGGACCGGCGCCTGAACATCAATTTCATGCCGAACGCGGTCTATCATCCCGAGGCGTGCCTGCGGTTGACTCTGCAATGCGCGGCGGCCAGCTCGTTCCCGCTCGACAAGATCACTTTCGAATTCACCGAGGATGAACGCGTGATCGATCGCGATCACCTGCGGTCCATCGTCACCACCTATCAGCGGTTCGGCTTCAGGACGGCCCTGGACGATTTCGGCGCCGGCTATGCGGGCTTGTCGCTGCTGGGCGACTTTCAGCCGGATTATGTGAAGCTGGACCGGTCGATCATCATGGACATCCACGAAAACAAGGCTCGGCGAGCGATCGTGGCTGGTTTTATGACCACGGCCAGGATGCTCGACCTTACGGTCGTCGCCGAGGGCGTCGAAAAAGCGGAAGAAGTGTCGGTTCTGGCCGGCCTCGGCGTGACCCTGTTCCAGGGCTATTATTTCGCCCGCCCGCAATTCGAGGCTCTTGTTCCGGAAGAGGCGATCGTCTGGCCCTGAGAAGAGGGCGTTTGGCGGCCGCCGGCGCGGAGAGACGCGCGGCGGGTACGATCGTTTTCGAGGGTGATTTGGTTCAAGCCATCACAGCGAACTCAGATAGGCGGCCAAAGCGTCGATCTCCGGCTCGGTCAGGTTGAGGGCGTTGTCGTGCATGGTTTCATTGGCGCGGGCGTTGCTGCGGAACAGCCGCAGCTGGTCCGCCAGATAGGCCCGGTGTTGTCCCGCGAGGCGGGGGAAGGCGCCCTGGCCCTCCGCCTTCTCGCCGTGGCATGCGACGCAGGCGGGTACGTTCCGGCTCTCGATGCCATCGATGAAGATGGACTTGGCCGTGGCGGCTGTCTTGTCGTCGACCGGTTCGCCCCGGCTGGCCGGCTGGGCGGAGAAATAGGCGGCCAGTTTGGTGATCGCCGCATCGTCCAGATGGGCCGCCATGCCCCACATATAGGTATGGGCGTGCGGGTCGGCGCGGCTGTGGTCCCGGAAGGCGTGCAATTGGGCTTCGAGATAGTCCGCCTGCTGCGCCGCCAGGATCGGGAAGGTCGGCGATACGCTGTGGCCGGTCACGCCGTGGCAGGACGAGCATAGATGGACATATCCCTCGATGTCCTGATGCTGCGCGACATCGGCACGCTGGGATTCGCAGGCGGCGAGGCACAGGGCGACGGCCAGCACGGCGGGAATTGGGAATGTGCTCATGATGCGGCCTCCGGTCAGAATGCCAGCCAGGTGAACAGATAGAGCGTGTTGTTGGCGGAAGCGTTGGTCCCGTTGCCGTCATAGTTCTTCGACGCGCCGTCGTACTTCAGATAGTAATTGTACTGCAGTCCGAAGCGGATATTGGCCCACGGCCAGATGCCGGGCCCTCCATGATTGAACGGCGTGTAATCGATCTCGCCGATCAGGCCGTCCGAATTCGGGCTGTTATTGGTGGATATGCCGTTATACAGGCCGGCGTCGGCGCTGCCGATCACCCTGAAATAGCCCAGCGTCACGGCATAGGTCTGGTCGTAGGATACGCTCGCCTTGATGTGGCTGCTGGATACCGAATCGTGCAGGTTGCTGGCGTTGCCCTGCGCGAAGCTGGAATTGAGCGTCGAACTCTCGAAGATGTGGCTGGCTTGCAGGCTGAGACTGTAGTCGGCGGCCAGGAACTGATATTGCGTGTCGATGCCGACATCGGTGGTGTCGTCTGTGCCGAAGCCTGCGACCCGCCCCGGTAATTGGGACGCCGTGAGGCCGAACGTGCCGACCTCCCAGCTATGCCGTCCCCAGGTCGGCTCGACCGCGAGCCGCCAATAGAGGGCGGGGCCGCTGGTCGAATTGCTGCCGGTGGGATCGACGCCCAGCGTGGTGGAAAGGCGGGGCGACAGGGTGTGATAGAGCCCGATTTCGCCATAGATCAGACGGTCCCAGAACAGATAGGCGGTGCCGCCCAGAGACGACCCCGCGAGCGCGCCCTCGATCAGAGTGGCGGTCTCCGGGGTCGGCGCCAGTCCGGACGATTGGAACGGATAGCGCCAGGCCGGTGTACTGTTCCATAGATCGGTGACGCTGGGATTGTTGTTGAGGGAGATGCCGTAGACCCATTCGCGGTCGCCGATGATCGAGGAATGGGCCCAGCGTATGTCGGTATTGTCCCAGCTATAGCGGCCGGAGATGTGGTTGTAGGTGCTTTGGATGAAAGCACCGATGCCGAGCTCGCTGCTGATGGCGCCGCCATAAAACAGGCTGGCGAGCTCGAAGGCGAAATTGTCGTTGGCGCCATATCCCGGCGCCGCACCGCCTGGCTGGGGCTGCTGCGTATGGGTATAGGAATTCACCGCCATCGCCGAGACGGCGGGAATGTCCGAGGTCGAGCCCGGGAACACATACCCGTTTGCCTTGAACAGGCGCCCATAAGGTGTGAGTTCCGGAAAGCCGTTATGGCAGGCGGCGCACTCCTGTCCGGTCTGCCGGGCATAGCTGGGTAATGCTTTTGCCTCATGCGCGGACGCCAGAACGGCCACCAATGCCAACCCCAAAAGAAAGCGTAGCGCCAACATGGCCTTGTCCTTTGTCATTCGGGAGACTGGCTTAGTGTGGCGCAAAGGCCGATGCGATCGATTGACCTGGATCAAACCAAGCATCGCTTGACACTTCGTGCGCCCGCACGCCATTACTCCGCCAACGATTGAGGCTGCAAAATAGCTCCCTGGCATGCACTGCGACCCTATTCTCTCCCCGGAGACTCGGAAGGATCTCCTGGATCTATTGGGGGAACGGAACGGCTCCCTGATCGGCCAGATCGAACAGATCCTCAGATCCGCCAGGATGCGGGAGCAAGGCGGGCCCGCCGTCGAGTTCAGCGCCATGAAGGAATTGAGCGCCTATGAGAGCGCCCTGCGATCGGTGCTCGACAGCTACAATGCCCTCAGCTTCAAGGCGCACCGGACGCTGGCCGAGATGTCCGGCCGGCAGCCCGGCGGATTGCCCGCCTTGTATGGAGAGGCGCAGACCGAGCTGCGCCGAATCAGGGCCGCGAAGCAGGCGCTGGTAAGGGAGCCGCAACGCGGTGCTCCTCAAGCAATTACCCGCGGCCAGATCTCGGGGATGCTGGCCCGCATCATGGATGCGGCCGGACAAGGCGGCGATGAGACAGCTCTCGCCCGATTGACGGACATCGTCGTTCCGGCGGCCATCGGCGAGTTGCGGGCGGAGCCCGACCCCGAGCCGGTGCCTGCGGGCGCAAGCTTCGGTTTGGCCGTGATCGAGCCCTTCGACACATACGGCCCCGGCAAAGTCATCGCCGACCCCGCCGAAATGGCCTATGCCGAGCAGGAACACCCCGGGAAGACCGTCCGTATCACGCTGAAGTGAGAGGGCTTACCGGCGAGCCCGCGCGCCGGAAGTCAAAAAGTCCCGAAAATGCTTGATTTGATTGGTGCCCCAACACGGAGGTGGCTGGGTACCGGGAGATTGAGTTTGGCCTCAGTTGATACGTCATTGGGCCGCTCGGTAACGAGGCTGGCTGGAAGTCGTGACTATTCGACAGAAAGTTCGCGCCGCAGTGCGGGTGTCCACCGCGCGATCGATCCAGGGGACGAGGGTGTTCACAATTCTTCGAGCTCCCTCGCCGTTACCACCGTGGCGATGCGGCGCAGCAGCCCCAGGGAGGACTCATGCTCTGCCTCGGTCGCGGCGGAGCACAGGTCCTCGACCACCACGACCTGATAGTCGCGGTCATGGGCGTCGCGCGCGATGGCCTGCACGGCCCAGGCGGTGCTGACGCCACCTACCACTACGCGCTCGATCCGACGTGCCCGCAGGGCCGCTTCCAGATCAGTACCGTAGAAGGCGCTGACCCGCGGCTTGATCACCACCAGATCGGCGAGATCATCCCGGATGCCGGGATGAAACGCCGTGCCGGGGGTGTCGAGCGCCAGGGCCCCGGCCTCGTGGGCGCCACCGAAGAGAGGCGAGGTCTTCGGCTGGTTCACGTAGCCGGGGGCGAAGCCGACCTTGACCAGGATGGTGAGCCAGCCCTTGGCGCGGGAGAGGGCGAGGGCCTGGTTGACCCGGCCGATCCTGGCCTCGTCGAGGACCATCCCTGTGCCCTTGGCCAGCTTGCCATCCGCATGGGTGATGTCGACGATGTAGTCCAATCCGATGAAAGCTGTGTTCATATCCGGCTCCTGTTCTGCTGGGGTGAAGGGGACGCGTCCCGGTGGGTGGTATATTTCCGCTCCAGGGCGTCGAAGCCCGGCTTGTCGACCAGGCGCTGGCGCTCGGTGAAAGAGGCGAGCAGCCCGTTCGCTTCGTCGACGGCGCCGTGGTCGCGCAGCGCCGTGAGGGCATGCTGAATGCCGAGGACGGCGCCCTGGAGTGCTGCATTGGCGTAGAGCAGCATGCTGAAGCCCATCTCCGCCGCCTCAGCCTGGCCGATGACTGGGGTCTTGCCGCCGACGACGATGTTCAGCAACTGCGGCACGCCCAGGGTCTTGGGCACCTGCCGCACCTCCAGCAGGGATTGCGGCGCTTCCAGGAAGGTCATGTCGGCGCCGGCCTCGATATAGCGCTGGGCCCGGTCGAGCGCCGCCTCGAAGCCTTCGCCGGCGCGCGCATCGGTGCGGGCGATGACGACCATGCCGTCGCACCGCGCATCGACCGCCGCCTTGATCTTGGCGACCATTTCCGCGGACGGGACGAGTTCCTTACCCTCGAAATGGCCGCAACGCTTGGGCGACGCCTGGTCCTCGAGCTGGATGGCGCTGGCCCCCGCGCGCTCCAGCATGCGCACCGTGTGAGTGACGTTGACGGCATTGCCGAAGCCGGTATCGGCGTCGACGATGAGCGGCAGGTCGGTCACGTTGCGGATCGCCATGGTGTGGGCGACCGCCTGGCTCAGATCCATGAAGCCCAGATCCGGCAGGCCCATGCTCATGTTGGTGAGACCGGCGCCGGTGAGATAGATCGCTTCGAAGCCGAGGTCCGCGATGATCCGCGCGGCCAAGGCGTTCGGCGCCCCCGGCAGCAGCGTGCCGTTCCGCTTCGCCATGATGTCACGCAATACTTGGATATGGTTGCTCATAGTCCGCTCCATTCGCCTGTCGCCCCAGGGTTGGAGCGGAACGGCGTTTTCCTGGGCGCTATTAGAAGCCTCTGGCGATATCGCGGTCCAATATATTGAAATTTGTATTTTGATATGTTTTATTTATTAAATGGAACTGAGGCATCTTCGCTATTTCAGGGCCGCCGCCGAGATGCTTCATATCGGTCGCGCGGCAGAGACGCTGCGCATCGCGCAACCGGCACTGACGATCCAGATCAAGGCGCTGGAGCGCGAGTTGGGCGTTGCACTCTTCGACCGGATTGGTCGATCCATCGCGCTGACCGAGGCCGGCCGGCATTTCCTTGCCGAGGCAACAGTCATTCTCCAGCATGTCGAGCGGGCTAGTCTAGCGGCCCGGGAGATTGGTGGGGGTTTCGCCGGCAGGCTCCGCGTCGGCTTCACGGAATCCTCCGCCTTCAGCCCCATCGTGACGACGGTGCTGACCGCGTTCAGGGCGGCATGGCCTGCGGTGACCTTAGCGCTGGAAGAAAGCCACACGGAAGAGCTCGTCACCGGCATGCTCCAGGGTCGGATCGACGTCGCCTTCGTCCGGCCGCCGATCCGGGCGGAAGCAAGGTTGTCGGTAACGCCGCTGGCGGATGAGGCGATGATGCTGGCGATGCCCGCCGGGCATCGTCTCGCCGGTGCGGATGCCGTCTGCCTCGGCGATCTGGCTGAAGAGGACTTCGTCGTCTATCCGCGCAGGCACGGCACGGGGCTGTCGGACAACGTCATCGCGGAGTGTCATAAGGCCGGCTTCGCGCCTCGGATTGTGCAGGAAGCGCCGCAACTCGCCGCCACGATCAACCTCGTCGCTGCCGGCGTGGGCATCGCTATCGTGCCAGCATGCATGCAACAGGTGCGCCAGGGTAGCGTCGTGTTCGTCGACATCAGGGACCTGGAGGTCAAGGCCCATTTGGCGATCGTCCATCGGGATCGGGACGCGTCTCGAACGGTTCAGAATTTCTCAGCGACGGCCCGGTCGACCAGGATGTAGCGCGTGGTGGCTTCCCTAACTAAGAGCAAGGCAGTCCCTGGAAACTATATGATCGGATGTTGTCGGACACTCACCCGGGCTATCAGTGTGAGGGGCGCGGTTTAGTGGCCGACTTTGCTTTATTGGCACGCTTCGCGGCTGTAAGGTGTATCGACGCTACGGCGTCGGCCAACAGTTGGCTCTCTCCCAATATTGCGATGCCGGAGTTCGCAACATCGACGGAGTCTTCTATCGAGAATCCGACCGATATGGCTATGTACTGGTCGGGGCGAGCACGAACAATGAAGTCTGGAAAATAATCCCCGCTCGTTCCTGACGGGAAGTCGCCGGTCAGTCCTCCTCCGACTTTGACGATGTTGAAGTGTGTCTTTAGCCAGTCAGTCACTTTTTTGCTCGGCGAAGTCTCGTCGATGTCGGCGTCATAGGCCGCGCGCACCCAATTGATGGGACCTGCTACATCCGGATGCCACGGATCGGGGGCGTCGTTGGACGAAATGGCCTCCCCTGCATGGAGGTCTTGGGCCGCCCACGTGCCGAGATAAAGCTCGCTAAAGCTATAGAAGACCTTCACGCCTCTTTTTCCGGTGTTCGTATTCTTGACCTCATAGACTACGTCGTAGAGGTTGGTCCCATCAGGGTACTTCTTTAGTTCGACGACCCTCATGACGCCCGTATATTCGAACGGTTTTTGTTCGTCAGCCTCCAACGCGAACTTCTGCTGACGAAGCGTGTACAGTTCGTTTTCCGACCGGAAGTAATACCATTCCCAGCCAGCAGCACCCAAGCCCACCAGCACAACCGTCAGATTGATCAAGGCGACAATGCGATCAAACTTCGGCTTGCCGTCGCCTTGTTCCATTTTTCTCCTGCTCCTGAGCTTTCGTCAGTTCGTCGTGGTTCTCTAAGCCCAGCAATCTGCTAGCACCAGCGACGGCCCTGACCGATATCGCATGCACTTTGATATTCATGTGGCGATCTTATGATGTCGGGAGGTCGCCGGCGACACAATCTGCTCAGGTTTCTACAGAGGCATAGTTAATGCAAGACAAAGCCAAACATCTGGCTATTTAACGATTGAGATGAGATTTGTATTGTGGGTGTCCGAAGCGGTTTCTTCGTCAGAGGGAGATTTTGGTGCCAATGTGGTTAATAGTCGTCGCGTACGATATTCATCAAGTTGCAGCAATAGAGGTTCTCGTCAGTTAATCACGAATTCCAGGTAACGGTCGCGAGGCAGCACCAACCGAACCCCTACGGGCAATGTTTCATATGCTTTCTCAATCACGCCTTGCACTAGCTGGTCGTCTTTGAGTTTTTCGATGGAGATTGCCAAAAGCCCATCAACTAATACATGTTCGATTGTTGGCCAATGTGCTTCAAAAAAAGCGGACACTTGATCGACGCTGGATGATGCAGAGTCACTCACATATTTTTTTACAGAGCCAAGGTCCGTACTGATTTGTTCCACCGCCTCTTTAGCTCCTTCTACAGCGTTGTTTGTGAATTCGTGGAGGCGATTGGAACCCAGCGAGATACCCTCAAATACTTTCTTGAAGATCATATCTATCTCCGCCGGTAGCGCTGTCGAATTTCAACTTATGGGTGTATTAAGCTGCTATGGCTAGCGGGTGTCAACCGTACGCGCAAAGCGGTGGAGCTTTAGATGCAATACGCCGTCGTCAATAGTCTGCGTCACGAAGCATTTGTCGGCAGGCGTGGTCTGTGTCCGATTTGTTGAGCGGCGATGATTGCTCCCACCTTCCGCGCTAGACGATCTGAGGCACTATCCGCATCTGGCCACCGCCAATAAATCAAGCTGGTTGCATGCCCGCGATTTGAACCTGCGGCATTCCGAATCGATGGCTTAACTTATTGAAGCTGCTGAAGGACAAAATTGCGCCAAAGTTCGGAATAGCCACAGAAATCTGCGGTCATGCAGCTGACTCTTAATCGGTGGTCCTGGGTGCTGGTCTAGCAGTCAGTTCCGAATGATCATAGAGGAGCTTCCGGGCACCTTTCTGACGGTGAGTCAGAAAGGACTCAGAATACGAGTCAGAATGGAAATGCGGGAAAACCCGCTAAATCATTGGTGCCCAGGCCGGACTCGAACCAGCACGCCCTCTCGGACAACAGATTTTGAGTTCGCTGCGAATGGCGGATTTCCGAGGCCATTCTGACTCCAGGGCCGATTTGAAGCAAAATGGATCGAGGGATGCCAAGGTCTCGGAAATTCGATCGCAGCTGCTCCGACGAAACCGATCGGACGAAGCCAAGCCACCGAGTCCGGAAGATTGCCGAGTCCCTGCCCTGCGAACAGAGCGGGTTGCAGACTGGACGATGTCCGGGCGCCGACGCGCTCGCTTCCCGAGTTCGCGACCGAGTAGGTCAAAGAGGTCGCGAACAGCGTCTCATTGAGGTCGTCGCGATAGAAGTTCGTCTTGATATTGACGCTGGTACCCATGGCACCTGTCTGCTTGACGCGGCCCCAGGATCGTTCGATCACCCCGCTTTCAGCGCCGATCGCAATACGGTCGGTCAACAGCCTCGCGAACGCGAAGTCACCGATGTGATTGGTGACCTGCCCATCACCGAGCGGAGTCCTGACGCTGTCGTAGATCACCTGAAACTCATCGGCAACCGCTGGGTCGTCGAAGGTCATCGTGCTGGGAAAGAACCGGTTGCCCGCGATAGCATGTGCATTGCAGGAGATGGGGGCAAAGATCGGGCAGGAGACCGCTGCGGCGACAGTGGCGCCGATCGATATGCGCATCCGGATGTCCTGTTCCGTTATTGGCGAGCGGCCAGCTTGGCGGCCCGTCGGTTGCGTTCACGAAGCGCCTCATGGCGGCGGTGATCGGTCATCTTCAGCCACCCCCTGATTTCATCTAGGGTGCGGAAGCAACCCAGACAGATCTTGGTTTTCCGGTCGATCGAGCACTCGCTCGTGCAGGGAGATTTAACCGCCATGTCGCAAACCTAGATCGACCGGACTTCGACGGTGAGGTGGGACAGCGCCTTGAACCGGCTGAGCCGGGCACGATAGAAGTCCGTATCCCGTTGCGAACTGGTGGCGATGGAGACGATGCCGCCGAAATGGCCGGGGCCAAGGCGCCATAGATGGAGATCGGTCAGCCGGTCACCGTCCGCTTCCAGTTCGGCCCGGATCTTCGCCGCCATCGCCTCGTCGGGTGTCTTGTCGAGCAGGATGCGGCCGGTATCGCGGATCAGACCGTAAGACCAATTGGCGATCACCAGCATGCCGATGATGCCCATGACCGGGTCCATGAACGTCCATCCGAGGAATTTGGCGGCGAGCAACCCGAAAATAGCCAGAACGGAGACCGCCGCGTCGGCGATGACATGGACGAAGGCGGCCCGCATGTTGTGATCCTTGTGGGCGTCGCCGTGCCCGTGATCGTGCTCCTCGAATGCCAACGACACGCTCTGCGTCGAGCCGCCCGCGACGAACCGGACCTGCGCAGTGAATTCATGCGGCTCCGGAATTTCTTCGATCGATTCCAGGTAAGCGCCACGCCCGACGAAGGCGAAGGTCTGGCGGCTTCCGTCGGCACGAATGGTTTCGACCGTCAAAGTCTCATCGACCGCCAATCCCTCGGAGCGGACTCGGAAGCGCGGCGGGACTCCATCCTCGAAAACGTCCAGAAGCAGCGCGCCATGCTCGGTTTCGAGCCGATGGCTTTCCTCACCTTCGTGGTCATGCGCGCCGTGACCATGACCATGACCATGACTATGTCCGTGATCGTGACCGCCGCCGCTCAGCAGCCAGGCGCTGGCGATATTGACCAACAGGCCCAGGACGGCGATAGGGATCGCCTCGCGGAAGCTGATGACGACGGGATCGAACAGGCGCGAGATCGCTTCGTAGCCGATCAACAAGGCGATCATCGCCAGGATGATCGCACTCGAGAAACCGGCCAGATCGCCGATCTTGCCCGTACCGAAGGCGAAGGAAGGATCGTTGGCGTGCTTGCGGGCATAGGTATAGGCGATCGCCGCGATCAGCATCGCCGCTGCGTGGGTGGACATGTGTAGGCCGTCAGCGACCAGCGCGAGCGAGCCGAACAGGGTGCCGCCGCCGATCTCCAGCACCATCATCGCCGTGCAAAGCGCGATGACAGCCCAGGTCTTGCGCTCATTCTTCTCGTGGCCTTCGCCGAGAAAGACATGGCTGTGGGCGCCGATTTCCGTTTTAGCTGCGTGGTCGATCATGTTCCGCCTCACTTGTAGTAGGTGCGCAGCAGCCCGACGAGCTGCTCGATGGCATCGGCATTGGGATCGTCGATCGCATTGCGGTCGGTCAAATGGGTTCGGACATGGTCTTCCACCACCTCCGAGAGCAAGCCGTTCACGGCACCTCTGACGCCCGCGATCAGGTGCATGACCTGTTCGCAGCCCAACTCGGTCTCCAACGCCCGTTCGATCGCCTCCAATTGGCCGCGAATCCGTTTGGACCGGTTAATCAGCTTGCTTTTTTCGCGAATGGTATGGCTCACCACGCCCTCCAATATAGGATGGGGGGGTATCCTATACTGTCCACCTCGATGTCAAGCGAATCAGCCGCGCGAGCAACCCAGGAGGCCCTGGAAACCCGCCCTTGCCGCCAACCAGCGCCGATCCAAAGGAACTGGATCACGTGGTGGTCGCGCTGGAGAGACACGCCGCGGTACGCAACGCCACCTGGAGCGTCGGGACGCTGGGGTAGGGCGCTAACCCGGTCGGCTTATATCTTGAAGGACGCCCCAACCTCGACCATGCGGTCGAAGGGGATCTTGAAAAATTCGGTGACGTCGGCGGCGTTGCGATTCATGAAATTCGACAATCGAAAGGCGACCGGCCCCAGCGCCGATTTCCTGGCCCGGCCGATGGTTTCGCGGGACAGGAAGAAGGTGGTTTCCATCATATTGACGAATTTACCGTTGAGATCGATATGCTCGAGCACCTTCGGCAGATTGGGATGCTCCATGAAGCCGTAATGAATATCGATGGACCAGAATCCGCGTCCCATCTCCTGCACCGTGACCCGCTCGTCATAGCTTAGGCGCGGCACCGGCTCGGTCACCACATGGACGATGATGTTGGTCTCATGCAGCACTTTGAAATGCTTGATGTTGTGCAATAGCGCCATGGGCGCGATGCCGTGCCGCCGGCTGAGATAGACGGCGACGCCCGGCACTCTGTGCAGCTTTGCGGTGCTGTCCATGAAAAGCTCGATCGCCATGCTGTGCGTGCCGAGATGGTCGAGCACCGCCACGCGGCCGCGATGCCAACTGTTCATCAAGAGAAAGATCGTGGTGGCGGTCACCAGCGGCACCCAGCCGCCATCGAGCACTTTGGTCATATTGGCGCAGACGAAGGAAAAATCGACGACGGACAGGCTGCCCGCCACCGCCAGCGCGGCGACGTGGTTCCAACGCCATACCTCGCGCATCAGCACATACATCAGCATGGTGGTCAGCAGCATGGTCATCGCCACCGCGATACCGAAGGCGGCGGCGAGCTTGTCCGAAGATCCGAAGCCGATGGTAAGACCGATCGTGAGTACCATCAGCAGCCAATTGACGGTGCCGACATAGATCTGGCCATAGCCCTGGCTGGAGGTCTGGGTGATGTTCATGCGCGGCAGCAAGCCAAGCTGGATCGCCTGGCGGGTCATCGAGAACACGCCGCTGATGATGGACTGGCTGGCGATCACCGTGGCCACCGTCGAGAGCAGGATCATCGGCAGAAGCAGGCTCGGCGGCACCAAGGCATAGAAGGGATTGATGTCCGGTGCCACCGCGCCATCGACGACGATCGCGGCTTGCCCGGCATAGCACAGCAGAAGACTGGGCAGCACCAGGCCGTACCAGCCGAGGCGAATGGGAAAGGCGCCGAAATGGCCCATATCGGCGTAAAGCGCCTCCGCCCCCGTAACGCTGAGAAACACCGCGCCGAGGACGGTGATGCCGACCAGGCCGTGGCCGACCAGATAACCGAGTCCGATCCGCGGATCGAAAGCGGCCAGCACGGCAGGGTGCAGGATCACTTCGGACAGGCCGGCTGCTCCGATCACCAGGAACCAGACCAGCATTACCGGTCCGAACAGACGGCCGATGACCGCGGTGCCCTGGCTCTGCAGCGCGAATAGGATCAGCAGGATGACCACCGCCACCGGCATGATCGTTGCGGCGATCGATGGGAAAGGATCTTTCAGCCCTTCGAGCGCGCTGAGTACCGAGATCGCGGGCGTGATCGCCCCGTCGCCGTAAAGCAGCGCCGCGCCCAGAATACCGAGAGCGACGATCAGCGGGCGCTCACGCTTTTTGAGTCCGAGCAGGGACATCAGCGCGAGGATGCCGCCTTCGCCGTTATTGTCGGCCCGCATTATCAAGGCGACATATTTTACCGACGTGATGATGATCAGCGTCCAGATGATCAGGGACAGCATGCCCAGCGCCACTTTGGGGGTGGCGCCGCCGCCCCAATCCAGCGCGGTTTTCATGGTGTAGAGCGGGCTGGTGCCGATGTCGCCGTAAACCACGCCCAATGCGCCGAGAACCATCGGTCCGAGCTTGTGCGACCCGATGGAGCTCTTGCCTATTTCAGAACGACTTATTGAGCCCGCGCGCGTCATCGGCCCGGCCTGACCAGGAGGTGGCGAGCCAGCAGCTTACCAGATCGGAATAGGACCGAATATACGGAGCGAACTGCGCCGTTCTGCAACCCATTCAGTGCCGACCGCTGCATACCCTAGCTGCTTTCCAAGCTGCGCGCCGATTCCCGTTCGACAGAGGAAAGCTAAGGCAGTCTCGATAAACGCTCCATAGGGATTTGCGTAAAGACGGATAAAACAATGCCGCCGCCCAGTCGGACGGCACTCGGAACGGGAGTCAGAATGGGCTTGTGGATAATCTCGCCAAGCCATTGGTGCCCCAGGCCGGACTCGAACCAGCACGCCCTCTCGGACAACAGATTTTGAGTCTGCCGCGTCTACCATTCCACCACTGGGGCACAGCGAGGAAGGGTGACGTATAGCGAAGCGTTCGCCCTGCGGTCAATGGGCTAATCATTTGCCGGGCCGGCGCGGCGCTGGTAAAAAGCTCGGCGATGATTACGCGTCTCTATCAATGGCTGATGCGCCTCGCCGCTTCCGAGCGGGCGCTGCTGTGGTTGGCCCTGGTCTCCTTCATCGAGGCTTCGGTCTTTCCGATTCCCCCCGACGTCATGCTGATCCCGATGGTTCTGGCCACGCCGACGCGCTGGTGGCGCATCGCCCTGGTGGCGACCGCGGCGTCCGTCGTGGGTGGCTGGCTCGGCTACGGCATCGGGGCGCTGCTGTTCGATACGATCGGGCAGAAGGTCATCGCCTTCTATCACCTCGAAGCCGGCTTCGCCTCGTTCCAGGCCAAGTTCCAGGAGTATGGCGGCTGGATCGTGCTGGCCAAGGGCGCGACGCCGATCCCCTTCAAGCTGGTCACCATCGCCTCGGGCGCCGTGCATCTCGATCCGCTTGTGTTTACGGTTTCGGCGATCGGATCGCGCGCTTTCCGTTTCTTCATCGTCGCCATTCTGCTGCGCTGGTTCGGCGAACCGATCCGGCAGTTCGTCGAAAAGCGGCTGGTCTGGGTGACCACCGTGGGGATTGTGCTGCTGATCGGCGGCTTCGTTGTGATCCGCTGGCTGTAAGGACCTGATTTGATGACCCGTGCGCGCGACCCGATCTTCCTGATCCTGATGGTTTCCATCGCCATTCTGGTCACCGTGTTCACCTCGCAATACGGTTTCGGCCTGCGTCCGTGCGAGCTGTGCCTGTTTCAGCGCGTGCCCTATGGCGTGGTGATCTTCCTGACGCTGCTGGGCCTCGGCCTGCGTCTGGATGCGAAGAAATCGGCGCTGCTGCTGGGTCTTTGCAGCCTGGCTTTCGTGGTCGGCGCCGGCCTCGGCCTCTATCATACCGGCGTCGAGCAGCATTGGTGGGCCGGTCCCACCTCCTGCAGCGGCGGCTTGGGCACCGTGCATTCGGTCGAGGATCTGGCGGCCCTGCTGTCCAAGCCGATCAACATTCCCCAGTGCGACAAGATCGCCTGGTCGCTGTTCGGCATCAGCATGGCCGGCTATAATCTGCTGGCCAGCATCGCGCTGGCGGTGTTCAGCGCCCTGTCGGCGCGGCGCCTGATGGAACGGGCATGATGAGCGACGAAACACAGCGCATGCTGGGCGATCCCGACCGCAAGGAGCAGCTCGCCCGCATCATCCGGGTCGACCAGGCCGGCGAATATGGCGCCGTGCGCATCTATCAGGGCCAGCGCGCCGTCCTGCGCCGCAATGCCGCGCTCAAGCATATGGAAGAGCAGGAGCGCGAGCATCTGGCCCGCTTCAACAGGCTGGCGGCCCAGCACCGCGTGCGCCCGACCCTGCTGCAGCCCTTGTGGCATCTGGCCGGCTTCGCCCTGGGCGCCGGCACCGCCCTGCTGGGCGAGAAGGCGGCGATGGCCTGCACGGTGGCGGTGGAAGACGTCATCGAGGAGCATTACGCGCGCCAGGAGGCCGTCCTCGACGATCAGCCGGAATTGAAGGCGACGGTCCAGCAATTCCGCGCCGAGGAAATCGAGCACAAGAACGCGGCGATCGAGCAGGGCGCCGAGCAGGCCGCGGCCTATCCGGTGCTCTACACGGCGATCAGTGCCGGCACCAAATTGGCGATCTGGCTGTCAGAAAGAATCTGATTTGTAGCCCTCAGGCACCGGGCGCGCGCTCCGCGCGCTTGGCTACCGCGCCAAGCTATACCGTCTGTGTAACATCGGCTTTCGGCAGCGCGCGGCCGCAGTCGCGGCCGGGTTTCAGGCCTGTTCCAGTTCGGAATCCCAGTACAGGAAATCCCGCCAGCTTTCGTGCAGATAGTTGGGCGGGAAGGCGCGGCCATGTTCCTGCAGCAGGAAGCTGGTCGGCTCGGTCGGGCGCACCAGCGGGAACATGTGCGCGACATGCGGCAATTGATTGCCCTTGACCAGATTGCAGGGCGAGCAGGCGGTGACGACATTGTCCCACGTCGTGCGGCCGCCGCGCGAGCGCGGGATCACATGGTCGAAGGTCAGATCGTGGGTGGGAAGGGATTCACCGCAATATTGGCAGGCGAAGCGGTCGCGCAGGAACACATTGAACCGGGTGAAGGCCGGCCTTCGCGAGGTGGGGATGTATTCCTTGAGGGAGATCACGCTGGGCAGGGACATCTCCGACGAGGGAGAATGGATGGTCCGGTTATAGACCGACACGACATTGACGCGCTCGGCCACCACCGCCTTTATGGCTTCCTGCCAGGACCATAAAGACAATGGATAATAGCTTAGCGGACGGAAATCCGCATTGAGGACAAGAGCCGGACAGCTTTGAAGCGCTAGGGACAAGCGAGCCCCCTTAATGCCGTTACCTCACTACATATAGGGTATCTACCAGATACACCTACTAAGCAAGCATAACAATTGCGTGAAATCCAACTATCACACTTGCTTTTGGTTAAATCCCTCGACGACGAACCCGATACTACGGGCCAGCCCCTCATCGTCGATGGAATGGCCCAATCCGGGGCGCGGCAAGGTCTCCACCGAAACGCCCAAAGCGTCCAAAGCGCGGGCCGCCAGATCCATGAAACCGAAATTGACCACCGGGTCCTCCTCGCCATGCACCAGCAGCACCGGCGGACGGGCGGAAAGCTCGGTCAGCAGCCGGTCGGGCACCGCCAGCAGCCCGGAAAACCCGACCACCGACGCCACGGATTTCCGGCGGCGCAGCGCGGCGTAGAGCGACAGCATGGTGCCTTGCGAGAAGCCGACCAGCGCCAGCTCGGACTCGGTCAGGCCGCGGCTTTCCAGCACGGCGTCGAGATAAGAATTGAACAAGGGCGACACCGCATCGAGTCCGGCGGTGATCGCCTCGGCGCTGAAATCCCGCAGGCTGAACCATTGCCGCCCGAACGGCGCCATGTCGCAGGGATAGGGCGCATGGGGCGAAAGGAATTCGGCGTCGGGCAGGACTTCGGCGAAATAGGGCGCCAGCCCGATCAGATCGTCGCCGTCGGCGCCCAGCCCATGCACGAAAACCACCACCTGTTTCGGGGCTTTGCCCGAGCGGGGAGGAACCGAGGGGCCGGACAAAGGCAGCGACATGTTCGGGAACTCCACGCCAGGGTGCGGCTCTGATAGTCTCACGCCATGTCCATCGTCACCACCCGTTTCGCGCCCAGCCCGACCGGCCTTCTGCATCTCGGCCACGCCGCCTCCGCCTGCTTCGCCGCCGAGCAGGCAAATGGCGGGCGTTTCCTGCTGCGCATCGAGGATATCGACCAGGGCCGCTGCCGCGATGAATTCGTCGAGGCGATTTTCGACGATCTGGCCTGGCTCGGCCTGTCATGGGAGGCCGGGGTGCGCCGGCAATCGCTGCATTTCGACGAATATGCCCAGGCGCTGGATAAATTGACGGCTCTCGGCCTGCTCTATCCCTGTTTCTGCACCCGCGCCGACATCAAGGAGATGGCCGGCGCCCCGCATGGTCCCGACGGGCCGATCTATCCCGGCCTCTGCCGCCATCTGTCCGAGGAGGAGCGCGAGGCGCGCCGGGCTTCCGGCCGGCCCTTCGCGCTGCGCCTGAAAATGGACGAGGCGATCCGTATCGCCGGTCCGCTGCGGTGGGAGGATCTGTCGGCGGGTGTGCAGGAAGCGCGGCCGGATGTGTTCGGCGACGTGGTGCTGGCCCGCAAGGACACGCCGGCCAGCTATCATCTGGCGGTGACCTGCGACGATGCGAAACAGGGTGTCACCCTGGTCACGCGCGGTGTCGATCTGTTTCCGGCCAGCCATCTGCATCGGCTGCTGCAGGCTCTGCTCGGCCTGCCGGTGCCGCGCTGGCACCATCATCCGCTGCTGGCCGGCCCGGACGGCAAGCGCCTGGCCAAGCGCGACGGGGCGCCGTCGATCCGCTCTCTGCGCGAGAAGGGTCTCAGCCCCGAGGAAGTCCGGGCATCAGCCCTTTTTCCCGGCTAGCGGATGGCTGCTTTTGACCAGGGCGGTCAAGCGCTCTTCCTGAACATGGGTGTAGATCTCGGTGGTGGCGATGTCGGCATGGCCGAGCATCTGCTGCACGCTGCGCAGATCGGCGCCGCCGGCCAGCAGATGGCTGGCGAAGGAATGGCGCAGCACATGCGGCGACAGGGTCGAGGGCGGCACGCCCGCCTCTGCCGCCAGCTTCTTCAGCAGAGTGGCGACCACCCCGCGTGAGATCGGCTTGACGCCGCCGGCGGCGGGAAACAGCCAGCGGCTGGTCTTCGGTTGGCGCACCGCCATCCAGGCCTCGACGGCGCGCAGGGCAGGCAGGCCGAGCGGGATCATGCGCTCCTTGTTGCCCTTGCCGCGCACCACCAGCGTGCTTTGACCGCGCGCGAAGGAGGCGACCGGCAGGCCGCACAATTCCGACACGCGCATGCCGGTGGCATAGAGCAATTCGACGATGGCTTCGGTGCGTCGTCCCTTGTCGCCTTCCTCGGCCTTGGCGGCGGTCAGCAGCTTGTCGATCGCCGCTTCGCCGAGATATTTCGGCAAAGGCCGGCCCAGCCGCGGGCTGTCCAGCCCGTGGGTCGGGTCGTCGGCGCGCCGCCCGTCGGCCATCAGGAAATGGAAGAATTGCCGCAGCGCCGACAGGCGCCGTGCCGCCGTGCGCGGTGCCAGGCCGCGATCGGCCATGTCGCTGAGGAAATCGCGCAGGGTCTCGGTATCGGCTGTCTCGGCCGCCTGTCCCCGGCTCAGCGCGAAGCCGGCGAAATCGTCGAGGTCGCGGAAATAGGCGTCGAGCGTGTGTCGCGAAGCGCCACGCTCGGCCGCCATCATTTCCAGAAACGCCTCGACATGGGCGGAGGCGCTCACATCGTCCTCAGATGCCGTACGCCAGCGCCAGTTCGAGCGCCAGGGCACGGGCATCGCTCTTCAGCCCGGCGGCGTTGAGCGAAGCGATCAGGCGGGCGAATTCCGACGGTTCGGCGTCACGGGTGTCACCCAGCGAGAGCAGCGTATAGAGCACCGTCTCGCCCTTGCGCTGCGAGGCGGCGGCGCTCATCAGCCCGACCGACAAAGCACTGCGCGACACCTTGCCGCTGATCACCGCCGGCCCGTCGAGCAGGGGCAGCCAATCCTCCTCCGGCGGGGTCTCGCCCAAAGCGGACAACAGACTCAGCAGGAACAGGGTGCGCTTGCTGGCGTCGGCGGGGGCTTCGTTGCGGGCCTGGCGCCAGGCGGCGAGGTCGCTGGCGGTCAGCGGATCGCTGTTCAGCCCGGCCAGATGAACCAGCGGCTTCAGGGTGGCGGAGGCCTGTCCGCCGCTGACCAGTCCCCCGGCGGCTTGGCCGCCAATTAACGATTCGGCGCGCAGCACGCCTAACCAGGGCTTGACCGCCTCGGTCTGGCCGGCGGCCAGCAGGGCGCGTATGGCCCAGGGAGCGAAGGACACCAGATCCGGGGTCGCCTGGATCGAGGCGATCACCGGCGCATAGACTTGCGGGGCGCTGGCCGGATCACCGGCCAGGGCACGCTGGATCAGCTCGGCGCGCTGGGTCGGGACCGGTTGCGATTCGACCGCCTTGAACAGCAGGGCGCGGCTCTTCGGCGACTTGCCGGTCTCCGCGCCGGCGGTGGCGACGTCGCCCGGTGCGGATTCATAGAGCTGGCGCAGCGGATCGGCGGGCATCAGGCCCATCCCGACCGCTCGTTCGGCAGCGGCGATGCGGGTCTCGGGCGCCAGGGCCTGGTCGCGCGCCAGGGCCGGCAGCACGGCGGGCGCGGCGTTGGCCACGGCCGTGTCGGCCAGCGGCAGCTTGGCCAGCACCGCCATAGCCAGCGAGGCGGGCGACACCTGCGCAACCCAGTCGAGCTTGGCCGGCGGCACGCCGCTGAGCGCATCGGCGGCGGCGAAGAAGGCCGGGTCCTTCAGCTTCTGGTCGCGCAAAAGGTCGATGCCGAGGCTGGCTTCGTTGCCCTTGCCGGCCACGAACTGGCACAGCACCTGGACCTGCTGGGCATAGCTGTCGGTCTGCAAGGCGGCGCGCAATGCCGGTTCCTGGGCGCAGGCGGTGGCGTAGTCGCCGGCCAGCAAGGCGGCGTCGACCTGCAGGCGGCGCTGGGTCGGGGTCATTTGCGGGCCGGGAATGCGGCCCAGCAGTTGCACGGCGGCGTCCGAGGCGCCCATCGCCTCCAGCTTGCCGGCGCGCAAGGATATGACCGATTCGCCGCCCTGCTTGCCGTCCGGCAGCGAGGCCGGGCTTTCCAGCAGGCGCAGTTCGAGGGCGCGCAGAGAACGCCAGCCCGGCTGATTGGGCAGCAGCGACAGGCCGCGGGTGATCACCCCGAGCGAGCTGCCGCCCCACATTCCCTGGCCGAGGGCGCCATGGGAATCGTCGATCAGCCCGGCCTCGTCGGGCTTGAGGCTGGCCAGATCCTGCACCTGGATGCGCTCCGGCGCCTTCTCGCCCTGGAAGGCGGGCGCGGCGGGCGCCGGCAAGGCAGGTTGGGTCGGCTGGGCGGCGGGAACCGGCGCCAGCGACACTTGGGCGAACAAAGCGGAGGCGGGCAGGGTCAGGCCGGCCAGGGCCAGCAGAAAGGGCTTAGGCCTGGAGAGCTTCATTTGGAGAAACATACAGCGGCGCCGATCTGTGTGATAAGTTGAGAAAATGATGATCCGGTCGAAGTTTATCGGTGCCCGCGACGGACTGCAACGGGCCCCCTTTCCAGGGGGGCTCGGCCATGGCGTCTGACCGGAAACACGCTCACGGACACGCAGCCGGGCGCAGCATCGTGCTGGTCGGGCTGATGGGCGCCGGCAAATCGTCGGTCGGGCGCCGCGTCGCCAGCCGGCTCGGCCTGCCCTTCTTCGACGCCGATGCCGAGATCGAGGCGGCGGCCGGCTGCTCCATCAGCGATCTGTTCGCCCGCTATGGGGAACCCGCCTTCCGCACGGGCGAGCGCCGCGTGATGTGCCGCCTGCTGGACGGGCCGCGCGCGGTGATCGCCACCGGCGGCGGCGCTTTCGTCGATCCGGAAACGCGCGCCTTGATCGCCGAGCGCGGCACCTCGATCTGGCTGCGCGCCGATCTCGAAGTGCTCTATAAGCGGGTGATCGGCCGCGACCATCGCCCGCTGCTCAAGGCCGGCGATCCGCGCGCCATCCTTGCCGACCTCATGGCAAAGCGCCATCCGATCTATGCCGAGGCCGATCTGGTGGTCGAAAGCCTCGACCAGCCCACCGACCTCACCGTCCACGCCGTGCTGCAGGCCCTGGCCGCCCACAGCCCCGGCGACCGCGTCATACAGGAAGCTTGAAAATGAACATCGTCGCCCCGTCCCCGGTCCGCCTCGACCTGGGTGAGCGCAGCTATGACATCCATGTCGGCACCGGTCTGCTGGCCCGCGCCGGCTCGCTGATCCGTCCGCTGCTGAAGATGCCGACCCTGTTCGTGGCCGCGGACGAAACCGTGGCGGAGCTGCATTGGCCGGCCCTGGCGGCGTCGCTCGATGAAGCCGGCATCGCTCATCACCTCTATCGCGTGCCGTCCGGCGAGGGCAGCAAGAGCTTCGCCCGCCTGGAATCCCTGCTGTCCGCCGTTCTCGATACGCGGCCGGAACGATCGACGGCGCTGCTGGCCTTCGGCGGCGGCGTGGTCGGCGACCTGACCGGTTTCGCCGCCTCGATCCTGCTGCGCGGCGTGCCGTTCATCCAGATCCCGACCACCCTGCTGTCCCAGGTCGACAGCTCGGTGGGCGGCAAGACCGGCATCAATATGGCGCAGGGCAAGAATCTGGTCGGCAGCTTCCACCAGCCGCGCCTGGTGCTGGCCGACATCGATCTGCTGTCCACCCTGCCGCGCCGCGAACTGGCCTCGGGTTATGCCGAAGTGGTCAAATACGGCCTGATCGACGATCCCGACTTCTTCGCCTGGCTGGAAAAGCATGGCCCGGCTCTGCTGGATGGCGACGCCGAAGCCCGCGCCTATGCGGTACGCCATTCCTGTCAGGCCAAGGCCCGCACGGTGGCCGGTGACGAGCGTGAGTCCGGAACCCGCGCCCTGCTCAATCTCGGCCATACCTTCGGCCACGCGCTGGAGGCCGAGACCGGCTTTTCTTCCACCCTGCTGCATGGCGAGGCGGTGGGGCTGGGGTCGTTGATGGCCTTCGATCTTTCCGCCCGGCTGGGCTTATGTCCGGCGACCGATCTCGACCGGTTGCGCGCCCATCTGGAATCGGTCGGCATGCCGACCCGGCTGCCCGCTATCGCCGGCGGCTGGCAGGCCGAGCGGACCATGGCCCATTTCTTCCACGATAAGAAGGTCGATCAGGGCCGCCTGACCTTCATCCTGGCGCGCGGCATCGGCAAGAGCTTCATCAGCCGCGACGTGCCCCAGGATGTTCTGCGCGCCGTGGTCACGGATTGGTGCGCGTCATGATCGGCGATTTTCTGCTGATCGGTCTCCTGCTTCTGCTCCTGTTCTTCTTCTCCAGCGCCGAGACCTCGCTGACCGTGGTGTCGCGGCCCTTGATGCATACGCTGGAAGCCGAAGGCGACAAGCGCGCCCGGCTGGTCAACCGGCTGCTGTCCAAGCGCGATCAGCTGCTCGGTTCGATCCTGCTGGGCAATACCCTGACCCAGATCCTGGCCTCCGCCATGGCCACGTCGGTGGCGATCCATCTGGCCGGCGACGCCGGCGTCGTCTACGGCACCGCCCTGATGACGGTGGTGGTGCTGGTCGCCTGCGAGATCCTGCCCAAGACGGTGGCGCTCAACAACGCCAACAAGCTGGCGCCGCTCCTGGCCTGGCCGATGCGGGTGATCGTCTGGGTGTTCGGCCCGATCAGCATCGCCGTGCAGGCGGTGGTCAATGCCGTGCTGAAGCTGGTCCGCGTGCCGATCCATACCTCGCTGGACCTGGAAGCGATGCGCGCCGAACTGCGCGGCGCCATCGATATCCACACCGCCGAGGGCGAGGTGCGGCACGAGGGCAAGATGCTGCGCTCGATCCTCGATCTCGACGAGGTGCAGGTCGGCGAGGTGATGACCCACCGCAAGAACATCGTCACCCTCGATGCCGGCCAGCCGATGTCGATGCTGCTCGATCAGGTGATCGCCACCCCGTTCAGCCGCCTGCCGCTGTGGCTGGGCGATCCCGACAATATCGTCGGCGTCATCCATTCCAAGGCGCTGCTGCGGGTTCTGCGCGACCATGACGGCAAGCTGGACGACATGAAGATCGAGACGCTGGCTTCGCCGCCCTGGTTCATTCCCGACCAGACCACCCTGTTCGACCAGCTGCAGGCCTTCCGCGAGCGGCGCGAGCATTTCGCCCTGGTGGTCGACGAATATGGCGCGCTGCAGGGCATCGTCACGCTGGAGGACATTCTCGAGGAGATCGTCGGCGACATCTCCGACGAGAGCGACGTCGCCGTCGCAGGCGTCAAGCAGCAGGCCGACGGGTCCTATATCGTCAATGGCGACGTCACCATCCGCGACCTCAATCGCGACTTCGACTGGCGCCTGCCCGACGAGAACGCGGTGACCCTGGCGGGTCTCATCCTGCATGAATCGCGGATGATTCCCGATGCCGGCCAGCTGTTCCTGTTCCACGGCTTCCGCTTCGAGGTTTTGCGCCGCTTGCGCAACCAGATCACCCTGGTCAAAGTGGTGCCGCCCAAGCCGGAAAGCCGGGAATAAATAGCGCCGGCTTGTTGCAAGGCAGCACGCCAGCCCTCATTATTATGCGATGACCGAAGAACGCAGCCGTCACTTCTGGCCGAAATCCTCCGGCAAGAAGAATGCCCCCCGTACCGATTTCCGTCCGTGCGACCATCCGGGTTGCCGCGATTATGGGGATTACAGGGCGCCGAAATCGCGCGACGCTCTGAACGAGTATTTCTGGTTCTGCCTGGATCATGTGCGCGCCTACAATTCCTCGTGGGACTATTATGCCGGGCTCGGCGCCGACGAGATCGAGACCATGGTGCGCAACGACACCACCTGGCAGCGCCCGACCTGGCCGCTGGGCAAGCGGATGGGCGGCCGGTTCGGCTTCGACGCTTCGAAGGTGCGCGACGGTTTCGGCGTGTTCGGCGAGAATTTCGAGACCACTCCGCCGCCGGCGCCCGCCGCCTCGGCTGCCGAGATGAGTGCGTTGAAGGAGATGAACCTCTCCTATCCCCTGACTGTCGATATGGTGAGGGCGCGCTATAAAGAGCTCTGCAAATTGCATCACCCGGACGCCAATGGCGGCGACAAGCAGGCCGAAGAACGCTTCAAGCGCATCGGCCAAGCTTACAAAACCCTGATGGAAAGCTTAGCATAACCGATCATGAGCAATAACAGCCCCGCACCCGGCATCCTGGCCGACCATCCCCTCGACATGCCCGACATCACCATCAGCGTGCGCCAGACCTTCGGGCTGGACAGCGACATGGAGGTGCCGGCCTTCAGCCAGGGCAGCGCCCACGTGCCCGACCGCGACGAGTCCTATCGCTTCGACCACGACACGACGATGGCCATCCTGGCCGGCTTCGCCTTCAACCGGCGCGTCATGGTCCAGGGCTATCACGGCACCGGCAAATCGACCCATATCGAGCAGGTCGCATCCCGCCTCAACTGGCCCTGTATCCGCGTCAATCTCGACAGCCATGTCAGCCGCATCGACCTGATCGGCAAGGACGCCATCGTGCTGAAGGACGGCCAGCAGGTCACCGAATTCCGCGAAGGCATCCTGCCCTGGGCGCTGCAGAATCCGACCGCTTTGGTATTCGACGAATATGATGCCGGCCGCCCCGACGTGATGTTCGTGATCCAGCGCGTGCTGGAAGTCGAAGGCAAGCTGACCCTGCTGGATCAGAGCCGTGTCATCCGCCCTCATCCCGCCTTCCGCCTGTTCTCGACCGCCAACACGGTGGGCCTGGGCGACACCACCGGCCTTTATCACGGCACCCAGCAGATCAATCAGGGCCAGATGGACCGCTGGAACATCGTCGCCACCCTGAATTATCTCGACCATGACGCCGAGGTGGCGATCGTGCTGGCCAAGATGCCGCATTACGACACCCCGACCGGCCAGGACGCCGTCAACAACATGGTCCGCGTCGCCGATCTGACCCGCCAGGGCTTCATCAATGGCGACATCTCGACCGTGATGAGCCCGCGCACCGTGCTGACCTGGGCCGAGAACGCCCGCATCTTCGGCGATGTCGGCTTCGCGTTCCGTCTCAGCTTCCTCAACAAGTGCGACGAGACCGAGCGCAGCGTGGTGGCCGAATATTACCAGCGCTGCTTCGGCGCCGAACTGCCGGAGACGATGGCGCGCGTCGCCATCGCGTAAGATGGCCGAGCGTCCTTCCCACGACGTTCCGCTCGGCGGCCACGACGAGACGCCGGCCGATCTGGTCAAGCGCACCACCACCGCGGTGGTGCGCGCCATGGCCGGCCGCGCCGACGTGTCGGTCAATTACGCCAGCGGCCAGCCCGGCGTGCGTGGCGCCACCGTGCGTCTGCCGCCGCCGCCGCGCACGCCGCATCTGGCCGATCTGGCCAAGATCCGCGGCGCCGCCGACGCGGCGGGATTGCGCCTGCGGTTTCATGATGAAGTGCTGCACCAGGCTTTGATGCCGGTCGGGCATGACGCCAAGGATATCTACAACGCTTTGGCCCAGGCCCGGGTCGAGGCGATCGGGGCGCGGGCCATGAAGGGCGTCGCCCTCAATCTCGACGCCTCGCTGGAAGCCCGCTACGCCCATGAAGGCTATGCGGCGATGACCGACCGCAGCCAGGTGCCGCTGGCCGAAGCCGTGCGCCTCGTGCTGCGCGAAAAGCTGGCCGGCCAGCAGGTGCCGCCCTCGGCGCGCCAGGCGGTCGGCTATTGGCGCGACTTCATCGAAAGCAAGCTGTCCGCCCATTACGGCGCGCTGAAAGACCGGCTTTCGGATCAGGAAGGCTTCTCCCGCGCCGTACGCGACGTGATCGCCGCCCTCGATGTCGAGCCGTTCGAGGAGGCCGATCCCGACGCCGATGCCGACCAGCAGGAAGGCGAGAGCCAGGGCGGCGAGTCCGGCGCCCAGGAGGAAAAGGGCGCCGATCAGCGCGGCTCCCCGGGCGCCGAGGGCAGCGACAGCGCCATGGGCGAGGCCGAGAGCGCGGAAGCGCAAGAGGGCGAAGGCCAGGGCGGCGATCCGGTCATGATGCCGGGCCATGGCAGCGAGGAAGCTGGCGGCGCGGCGCGCCAGAAGGCCGCGCCGGCGCCGGCGGAACCGTCCGAAAAGCCCTATGGCGTCTACACCACCGCTTACGACCAGACCGTCGACGCTCCCGAATTGTGCGAGCCTGACGAATTGACCCGCCTGCGCCAGCAGCTCGACCAGCAGCTTCTGCATCTGCAGGGCGTGGTGGCCAAGCTCGCCAACCGCCTGCAGCGCAAATTGATGGCCAAGCAGACGCGCGCCTGGAACTTCGATCTGGAAGAGGGATTGCTCGATGCCGGCCGCCTGGCCCGCGTCATCGCCAACCCGACCCATTCGCTGTCCTTCAAGCAGGAGCGCGACACCGATTTCCGCGACACGGTGGTGTCGCTGCTGATCGACAATTCAGGCTCGATGCGCGGCCGCCCGATCGCGGTGGCGGCGATGAGCGCCGACATCCTGGCGCGCACGCTCGAGCGCTGCGGGGTCAAGGTCGAGGTGCTGGGCTTCACCACCAAGGCGTGGAAGGGCGGCCAATCGCGCGAGAAATGGGTCGCCGACGGCAAGCCGGCCATGCCGGGCCGCCTCAACGATCTGCGCCACATCATCTATAAATCCGCCGACGCTCCCTGGCGCCGCGCCCGCAAGAATCTCGGCCTGATGCTGAAGGAAGGGCTGCTGAAGGAGAATATCGACGGCGAGGCTCTGATGTGGGCGCATAACCGCCTGCTGGGCCGCCCCGAGCAGCGCCGCATCGTCATGGTGATCTCGGACGGCGCCCCGGTCGATGATTCGACGCTGTCGGTCAATAATGGCAGCTATCTGGAGCGCCATCTGCGCGACGTGATCCACTGGATCGAGAACAATTCGTCGGTCGAACTGGCCGCGATCGGCATCGGCCACGACGTGACGCGCTATTACCACCGCGCGGTCACGATCTCGGATGCGGAAGAGCTGGGCGGCACCATGATGCAGCAGCTCACCAATCTCTTCGACGAACAGAACTAGATAAAATAAACGGGGCCGGCAGAGGTGCGGGAACGGAGGGGGGAGAACGTTCCTGCTTGTGGCCTGCCGGCCCCGTTGTCTTTGTCCATCGCCTTCCCAGGGGACACGCGGCTAGGGGAAGCCGGAAGGCGATCTTCGGACTACTCTGCGCGGAAAAGTCGCCGTGGGGTCGACCTTTTCGCCCAGACACAGGGAGAACTTGGCTGCCGGGCGATGCATTCCGGAGGGGGACCGGGGTAGGTGCATCTGGCGCCGACGTCTGCCGCGTCTCTGCCTGTGAGAAGAAAGCTACAGGCGCAATAAGGCAAGATTAGGGCGAAACGGTGATAATTAAGTGAGGGAACTGTAAGTTTGTTTTTATACGCCCTCAGGCGCCGGGCGCGCATTCCATGCGCTGGGCTACCGCGCAAAGCTAGACCGAATCAGCAATTCGGCTGTCGGCAGCGCGGGGCCGCCTTGCGGCCCGGAAAGAAGGCAAAGCGGCGGTTAGAGGCCGACCTTGCCCATTTCCAGGAACTTCTCGCGGCGGCGCTGGCGGAGTTGCGCGCCGTCCCAGCGGTCCAGGGTGGTCAGCGTGTCGGTCAGGTGCCGTCCCAGCGCCGCGATGGCCTGGTCGGGCTGGCGATGCGCGCCGCCCAGAGGTTCGGGCAGAATGGCGTCGATCACATTGAGGCGCAGCAGGTCCTGGGCGGTCAGGCGCAGGGCTTCGGCGGCGTCCTTGGCGTTGTCGCCGCTGCGCCACAGAATGCCGGCGCAGCCTTCGGGGCTGATCACCGAATAGATGGCATGCTCCAGCATGATGACGCTGTTGCCGGCGGCCAGCGCGATGGCGCCGCCCGATCCGCCCTCGCCGATGATCACCGAGATCAGCGGCACTTTGATGTCGAGGCAGGTCTCGACGGCGCGGGCGATGGCTTCCGCCTGGCCGCGCGCTTCGGCGTCGACGCCCGGATAGGCGCCCGACGTGTCGACCAGGGTGATGACCGGCACGCCGAAATGATCGGCCATCTGCATCAGGCGGCGGGCCTTGCGATAGCCTTCCGGCTTGGCCATGCCGAAATTGTGCTTCAGGCGGCTTTCGGTGTCGTTGCCCTTCTCGATGCCCAGCACCATCACCGTCCGTTCGCCCAGACGCCCCAGGCCGCCGATGATGGCCTGGTCGTCGGCGAAGGCGCGGTCGCCGGCCAGCGGGATGAAGTCGGTGATCAGCTTCGCAATATAATTGTTCGCATGCGGCCGCTCCGGATGGCGCGCAACCTGGGCTTTCTGCCAGGGCGTCAGCTTTCCGTAGGTGCTGGTGAGAAGGCGGTCCAGCTTGATCTGCAGCCGGTTGATCTCTTCGGCGATGTTGATGCCGTCGGAGTCGCTCAAATGGCGCAACTCCTCGATCTTGCTTTCCAGCTCGGCGATGGGTTTTTCGAAATCGAGAAAATGCATGGCGGCGCTTCTAACACAGGATGGAATAGAGGGGAAGGATGGAACGATTTCCCCGAAATCGTTCCACGGCCGCAAGCGGCTGGAAGCCGCGCCCGGCGCCTGAGGGCTTCATGAACGACTGAAGCTCGACGCTGCGGTGCAAGATGCTTATAATGAGTCGCATCATGTTCGCCGATCAAACCCTCACGCCCAAGGAGGCGGTTCGTTTCTGTGCCCTCGGCTTGATTGCCGATGCGCCGATGCGCTATTCCGACCTCGCGCGCGGGGTGCGGGAGTTCTGCGCCCGTGTCATGGGGCCGTCACTCGACCTGATGGGCACCTCGATCGAGCTGCTGAAATATGAAGGCCTGGTCTCGCCGGTCGATGGCGAGGGCATGGCGGATGACGCGCTGGTGGCGATCACCGGCAATGGCCGCACCGCCTTGCGTACCCTGCTGACCGCCCGTCTGCGGTCGGGATCGGACATTACCAAGCTGGTGGTGGCGTTGAAGATGCGCTTCCTTCATCTGCTGTCGGACAGCGAGAAACGTGCCCAGCTCGACATGCTGATCGATGCCGCTGAAACCGACCTCGTCCGGCTGGAAGATTTGGCCGCGGCCAGCAGTGACGAGAACGGCGAGTTCCAGCGCTGGCTCGGTTTCGAGATCGAGCAGACCCGCCAGCGCCTGTCCTGGCTCGAGTCTCTTTAATTTTCCGGGCCGCAAGGCGGCCCCGCGCTGCCGATAGCCGAAGGCTTGATTCTGTATAGCTTGGCGCGGTAGCCCAGCGGCTGGAAGCCGCGCCCGGCGCCTGAGGGGCTATTCAATGCTTCTGCACAGCTCAGCGGTCGCTTCGTCGGCCGGGAACATGCATTCGATGCGCAGTTCATCGACCGTCACGTCCCATGGCGTGCCGAAGGTGGTGAAGGTCGAGAACAGCCTTAGTTCCAGATCGCCTTTCTTGAAGTTGCAGGTCAGCAGCGGCCGGGTTTCCTGGCCGGGCTGACGGCGGCGCCAGCCTTCGGGCACGCCGGGATAGGCCAGAATCTCCTCCAGCAGGGCGCGCGATCTGGTGTCCGAAGGCGTTGCCGCCACCTGATTGTGCAGATGGCGGATCAGATCCTCGGCCATCTCCTCCCAATTGACGATGGCGGGCCGGATGTCTTCCGGATCGAACACTTGGCGCATCACATTGCGGTGTCTGCTCGGGCCGTCGAGGAATTTGCTGAAGATGCGGATGAAGGAGCTGTTGACCATCAACAGGTCCCAATGGCGGTTCATCACCAGCGCCGGATAGGGGTTCTGGTGCCGCAGGATATAATCGACGGCCTGTTGGACCGGCGCCATCTCCGGGGTAGAGAGCGTGGTCTCGCGGTATTTGGCGGCGAAGCCTGCCGCGGTCAGCAGCGCGTTGCGCTCGCGCAGCGGCATTTCCAGCACTTCGGCCAGCAGGCTGATCATGTCGCGGCTGGGCCGCGCCTTGCCGGTTTCGACATAGGACAGATGGCGCGCCGAAATCCCGGCTTCGAGCGCCAGGTCCAGCTGGCTCAGGCGCCGCGTCACGCGCCATTCGCGCAGCAGGGTGCCGACATGGGGAAGCATCTCGTTCATCAGGCGATGATACGCGGGGGCGGGTGAAACTCCATGACCTGTGAGGTTATTGAGACGCTTCCCTCACCAGGATCAGGGTGAAGGCCTCTCGACATGGAGGATGCGATGACCCGCAGGCAGTTTCTTCAAGGTTCAGTATCTTTGGCTCTGGCTTCCCGCGTGGATGCCGCTTCCGATCCCCGGCGCTTCATCGAAACCGGCTTCGGCCGCATCGCTTACGTCGATCAGGGGCAGGGCGATGCCGCTTTGTTCCTGCATGGCTTCCCGCTCAACAGCTGGCAATGGCGCGGCGCGATCGAGCGTCTATCGGGCGTCCGGCGCTGCATCGCCGCCGACATGATGGCGCATGGCCTGACCGAGATGCGGGATGGCCAGGATGTCTCGGTGACCGCCCAGGCCTCGATGCTGATCGATCTGCTGGACCGGCTGGGCGTGCAGCGCTTCGACATCGTCGCCAATGACAGCGGGGGTGCCGTGGCGCAGATCCTGATGACGCGCCATCCGCAGCGGGTGTGCAGCGTCCTGCTGACCAATTGCGACACCGAACCGGACAGCCCTCCACCTTCGGTCGCGCCGGTGATCGATCTGGCGCGCAAGGGTCTCTATGCCGAGAAGCTGCTGGTGCCGTGGGTGACCGACAAGACGCTGGCGCGTTCGGACAGGGGATTGGGCGGGCTGACCTATACGCGTCCGCAGGAGCTGTCGGACCAGATCCTCGACCTCTATCTCGGTCCGCTGGTCAGCTCGGCGAAACGCAAGGAGCAGATCGACGCCTATGCGGTGGCGCTGGCGCCCAATCCGCTGCTGGGTCTGGAAAGCGAGCTGAAGCGCTCGCCCATTCCGGTGCGGGTCGTCTGGGGCATGGCGGATCGCATTTTCAATCCGGCCGAGGCGGATTATCTCGCCGGATTGTTTCCCAAGTCCCAGGGCATCCGGAAAATCCCCGAAGCCAAATTATTCTGGCCTGAGGAATATCCGGTTGTCATTGCCGAGGAGGCTAAACGCCTCTGGCAAATCTGACGGAACGATTCCCTGGGGAATCGTTCCGCGGCCAAGGGCCGCCGCGCTGCCGACAGCCGCCGTTCCAGAACAGGAATAGCTTGGCGCGAACAGGCGCGTGGAACGCGCCACATTTAACGCGTCGCGGCGCGGCGCAGGCGGTCGTTGATCGCAGCACCCAGCCCGTGATCCGGGATCGGCATCACGGCGATGCCGCGGAAGGTCGGGCGGTCGAGCGCGCGCAGCATGGCGAACAGATTGGCCGCCGCTTCGCCCAGATCGCCGGTCGGGCTGAGATTCAGCATGGCGTCGCGCGCGTCGGGGCCGAAGCCCAGCAGAGCTTCGCCGGCGACCGCGCTTTCCGCCTCGATGCGCACCGGCAGGGTCGGGGCGTAGTGGCTTTCCAGCATGCCGGGCGATTTCGGTCCGCCGCCTTCGATGGCCCGGGCGACCGCGATCGGGCCGAGATATTGCTCCAGCGTTTCGCGCGGAATGCCGCCCGGACGCAGCAGGGTCGGGCGGGCGCCGGTCAGATCGAGCACGGTCGATTCGACGCCGACCTCGCAAGGGCCGCCATCGAGGATCATCGCCACATCCTGGGCCAGCTGGCCGCTTTCCACATGCTCGGCGACATGGCGGGCGGTGGTCGGGCTGACGCGGCCGGACGGGTTGGCGCTGGGGGCGGCGACCGGGCAGCCGGTGGCGCGCAGCAGCTCCAGCGCGATCGGATGATCGGGAATGCGCACCGCCAGGCTGTCGAGGCCGGCCGAGGCGAGCAGCGATACCGGGCTGTGCTGGCGGCGCGGCAGCACCAGGGTCAGCGGACCCGGCCATACGGCGGCGGCGAGGCGCCGGGCACGCTCGTCGAAATCGACCAGGCGGGCGGCTTCTTCGACGGTCGGCACATGGATGATCAGCGGGTTGAAGCTGGGCCGTCCCTTGGTGGCGAAGATCGAGGCGACCGCGCGGTCGTTGGTGGCGTCGCCGCCCAGCCCGTAGACGGTCTCGGTGGGGAAGGCGACCAGACGGCCGGCGCGCAGCAATTGGGCTCCGGCGGTGATGTTTTCGGGGGTGGCGGAAACAATAGACATCGGAAGGGCTTCGATCTCGTTTTTGAATTGTCTAGTAATCAGAAGAATAAAAGCGTGTCGAAATCATAACTCAATGAAAAAGGGCCGTCCCTTTGAACGGCCCTTATATCGCTACACTGTAGGAACGGACCACCGATCGTCGTGAGTCCGGAGCCAAGTCACCGTAAAGGCAAGTACGGCGGCTGATATACGGACAGTATTACATGTCCGTTGCAAAAATAGTGTCGCATTTCTTTCGCAATGTCAAGGATTCTTGCGGGGTGCAGGGTATCGCGTGATCCATAAAAAACGCTCCCAGGTTGCCCTGGGAGCGTTCTTTATCACTCGTCCGAAAATCGAACGGCGCGGCCTTCTTAGAAGGTGTAGCGCACGCCGACCGACGGGGAGACGTTGTTGTTGTGCAGGAAGCCGTTGCCCAGACCGTTCAGGGCATCGGAGTACATCACGCCGGCATAGGTGTCGAACTTCTTGGTGAAGTGATAATCCAGCAGCAGCGAGATGACATGCTGTTCGCCCGAGCAGTTGGAGGCGCGGGTGTCCGAGCAACCGGTGTTGGCGCCGGTGGCATAGGAGTTCTGGTGCAGATAGTACCAGGCGGCGTCGATCTCGAACTTCGAAGTGGCCTGGTAGCGGGCGCCGACCCAAGCGATTTCCTGCTCACGGTTGTTGGTGAACGCGGTGTTGTTCGGCGCGTAGATCTGGTAGCCGCCGATGTCGTAGTTGCCGGCGAAGATCGGCGAGGACGGGTTCATCGACTTGATGTACTCGAAGCCGCCGAAGAACTTGAACTGTTCCCAGGTGTAGCGGCCGGCGATGGTGTAGGAGTCGGCATCGAAGGCGGTCGCGGCGATCGTCTTGGTGATGTCGAAGCCGGCGGCCGAAGCGGTCAGCACCTGAGCGGCGGACAGCGGCGAAGCCGAGATCTCGTCCTTCTTGTGGACATAGACGCCGTCGACCGACAGGCCGGCATAGTCGAAGCCGACATCGGCGGCGACGCCGTTGTCGTTACGGCTGATGGTGCCGGCGAACTGGTACTGGGCGCCGACGCGGAACGGACCGTAGGAGTACAGGTACTTCACCGAGTTGTCCCAGCGGGCGTCTTCGGTCGAGCCCGAACCGGCGGCGGTGCCGGAGAAGCCGATCAGCGAGAAGCCGTAGCCGTTGTACAGCGGATCGTAGGTGCCGATCAGGTCGGCCTGCATGGTGGTCTGGCGGCCGGCGGTCAGGGTGCCGAACTTGTCGTTGCTGACGCCGACATAGGCGGCGCGGTTGAACGCCTCACCGGCATGGCTCGAATCGGCGAAGGTGGTCTGGCTCTGCTGAGCGACACCATTGTTCATGCTGATGGTCTTCAGGCCGTCGACGATGTTGCCGCCCGACAGGTTGACGGCGGTTTCCAGCTTGAACAGGCCGGTCCAGCCGTCGCCGAGGTCTTCGGCGCCCTTCAGGCCGATACGGGACTGGTTCAGGTTGCTGTTCGACAGATTCCAGCTCGACTTGTTGCCGTACTTCTGAATCAGGTGCGGGTCGTTGACCGAGCCGTAGGTGTTTTCCGGAGCGCCATGGGTGTCATAGGTGACGCCGACGTCCAGGATACCATAGAAGGTGATGCCGTTGATGGTGGCGGTGTCGTCGGCGCGAGCGGCGGCGGCACCGCAGAGCAGGGCGACGGCGGCGGCCGAGGTGAGGAATTTATTCAAATTGGTTCTCCCGCGAAGCGTGCGGCATTGATTGCCAATGCCAGAGCGATAGATGCAATCCTGCCGCCCAGGCCGGCGCGAATGCGCAAATGGCCCAGGGTTTGAAGAGTCAGCGGACTGTTCGGCGGTAAGATACGAATCGGCCTCGGCGACCGAAATTAAAATTTATTTTAGTATGGCACACTGTGACATTTTTATTGCGCATTTTGTCGCGGTGCAAATTGCCACAAAAATCCCAGAAAACCTTGATTTTCCGCCATGCTGCATCGCAGTATGTGGCTTTTATGTATCATATTCAGCGATTCTTGAATGCTCGTCCCTGTGGCATTCCTGCACAGAGTCGGGGCAGTTCTGGCCCGGCGTTTGCGAAGGAAAGTCAGCGATTACAAGACTCTGGCCGGGTCATTTAACGGAACTGTCATGAATCGGCGTAATAAGACGCTCGACCATGGCAATAATCGCCGGATGCGGCAGCCGGATGTCCGGCGTGTCCTGGAATCCTTCCCATCCGCCGCCCAGGCTACGGAACAGGGTGACGAAATCCTCGCCGGCGCCCTGCTGCGCCGTGATCAGCTGGGCCTCCAATTCATAGAGCCGCCGCTCGGCATCCACGACATTGAGATAGTCGGTCAGGCCGCGATCATAGCGTTCCGTCGCCAGCATGACGGCGCGCTGCGCCTGGGCCAGCGCATCGCCGAGATTGGCGACGCTGTCCTGCTGGGCCGAGAAGGCCTCGACCGCGCCGTCGACGTCGCGTACCGCGGTCAGGATGCTGCGGCGATAGACCTCCAGCTGCTCCTTGGTGCGGTAATCGGCGATATCGACCTGGGCGTCGAGCGCGCCGAAATCGAGGATCGACCAATAGGCGGAGGGGCCCAGCGACCAGATATGGGTGCCGCCGGCGGGATTGAAGCCGACCTGGTCGAACTGGGTGCCGACGCTGGCATCCAGGCCGATATGCGGGAACAGGTTGCCGGTCGCGACGCCGATGCGGGCATTGGCGGCGGCCAGCTGCGCTTCGCTCTGGCGGATGTCGGGGCGGCGTTCGATCAGTTGCAGCGGCAGGCCCGGCTCGATGCGCGCCGGCAAGGCGGGGATAGGCTTGATGTCGGACAGTTCGCCCGCCAGGTCTTCCGGATAGCGACCCAGCAAGGCGGCGATGGTGTACCGCGCCGCGTTGGCCTGCGCCGCCAGCGGAGCCTGCTGAGATTTGAGGCTGGAGAGCTCGCGCTCGGCCAGGGTCAGGTCCAGCTCGTTGGTGAGGCCGTGTTCGAAGCGCATCTTCACATAATTGCGCGAGCGGGTGGCGGCATCGATGTCCTGGCCCAGCACGGCCAGGCGCATCTGCAGCCCGCGCAAATCGACATAGGCGCGCACCAGATCGGAGATGACGCCGACCAGCGCCTGATTGCGCGCTTCCGCGGCGGCCGCGGCGTCATAGATGCCGGCCTCGATGGCGCGCCGGTACTGGCCGAACAGATCGAGCTCCCAGTCGGCGTCGAAGCCCCCGATCTGTTCGATCTGCCGGGTCGGGCTGAGGCCGGTATTGTCGCCCGACCGCAGGAGGGTCGAGGCGCGGCCCTTGGTCACGTCGTTGCCGGTGCCGCGCGCGGCGGCGCCGGCGGCCTCGCCTTTGGGCAGGGCGTTGCCCAGCAGCACGGCCTCCTGGGTACGCGCCTCCTGCAGGCGGTAGAGGGCAATGGCAAGATCCGGATTGGCGGCGACGGCGCGCTCGACCAGCGAATTCAGCTCGGCATCGCCCAAACTCTTCCACCACTGCGCCGGGTCGACAGAAGGCTGCTTGGCGGCTTGGTCGGCGGCGGCAAAGTTCGGCGGGGCGGGTAGGTCGGGCTTCTCATAGTCGGGGCCGACGGCACAGCCGGACAGCAGAGTGCCGAGCAGCAGAAGAGAGGCGCGCGTCATGATTGCGGCTTGCCGTCGATGGCGGTGATGCGGACGGCGTCGCCTTCGGCCACCTGGTTGCTGATGTTCAGGACGACCTTGTCGCCCGGCTTCAGGCCGCTGCCGATCTCGATCACGCTGCCCTCGTCGCGGGCGATGGCGACGGCGGCGAAATGCACCTTCTGCTGGGCATCGATCAGCGCGACATGCGGGCCGTCCGGGCGGAACAGCATGGCCGAGGCAGGAACCTGAACGGCGCCCTGGCCGGCCAGCTGGAAGGCGGCTTCGACATACATGCCGGGCAGCAGCGAGAGATCGGGGTTGGGCAGGTCGATCTCGGCGCGGAAGGTGCGGGCGCGGGTGTCGATGGCTTCCGAGGTACGCGTCGTCTTGCCGGTGATGTGCTTGCCGGAGACGCTGACATCGACGTCGGTGCCGGCCTTCATCAGGTCCGACGAGGCGCTTTGCGGCACTTCGACGAAGACGCGGATCGGATCGGCCTTGGCCATGCGGAAGAAGGGCGTGGTCGAGGTCGACAGGTCGCCGATGTCGATGCGCCGCTCGGTGATGGTGCCGCTATAGGGCGCCGTTACCTGCTTGAATTGCTGGAAGGTGTTGAGGCGGTCGACGGCGGCCTGGTCGACCGCGACCTGCGCCTTGGCCGCTTCGAGATTGGCCTTGGCCGACGCGTCCTGCGCCTTTTTGTCCTCGCGTTCCTGATCCGACACCACGCCCTTGGGGCTGTCGCGCCAGCGGGTATAGGTAGTGTCGGCGAATTCGGCTTCGGCCTGGCGGCGCTGCTGCTCGGCCACGGAGGCGCGCAATTTGGCCTTGGCCGCCAGCAGGTCGGCGTCGAGCTCGGGAGTCTCGATGGTGGCCAGCACCTGGCCCTTCTTCACATGGTCGCCGATATCGGCCGACCAGCTGCCGACATAGCCCTGCACCCGGGCATAGATGGTGCTTTCATACCAGGCGGCGGTCTGGCCCGGCAGGGTCAGCGGCAGGCCGGCCTTGCCTGCCTGGGCGGTCACCACTTCGACCGGGATGGCGGCCGAGGCGTCCTGGCGGGCCTGGGCGGTCAGCCCGCTGTCATGGTGGTAGCGGGCGACCCGCATGGTCAGGAAGCCGGCGGCCAGGACCAGGGCCAGTCCACCCACCATCAGCTTGAGGCGGCGTCCGGTTCCGGGGCGGAAGCTAGTCGGGGCGTTATCAGACATGAGAAGCGACTTCCCTCTGGGTGGACTCCGCCGGCCGGCGCAGGAGGCGGAACATGGTGGGCACGAAGATCAGGGTGGCGAAGGTGGCGAACAGCAGGCCGCCGATCACCGCTCTCGCCAAGGGGGCGTTCTGTTCGCCGCCCTCGCCGACGCCGAGCGCCATCGGGATCATGCCGAGGATCATGGCGCCCGCCGTCATCAGCACGGGCCGGAGCCGGGTATAGCCGGCGGCGGCGGCGGCGGTCAGCGGATCGTCGCCTTCCGCCACGCGCTGATTGGCGAAGCTGACCACCAGGATCGAATTGGCGGTGGTCAGGCCGATGCACATCAGCGTTCCCATCAAGGCGGGAACCGACAGATGCGTTCCCGACAGGAACAGCATCCACATCACGCCGCCCAGGGCAAACGGCACGGCCATCAGCACGATGGCGGGGTCGAGCCAGCTCTGGAAATTGATGACCAGGCACAGATAGACCAGGATCACCGCCAGGGCCATGCCGCCGAACAGGCCGTTATAGCTCTCGATCATGGTGTCGACCTGGCCGGACAGGGTGACCTTGATGGCCTTGGCGGGGTCGGGCCGGTCTTTGGCGATGACCTTCTGGATATCCCGGGCGACGCCGTCGAGGTCGCGGCCCTGCACGTCGGCATGCACGTCGAACACCGGGCGGATATTGAGCTGCGACATGACTACCGGCACCGTGCCGCGGCTGAATTTGGCGACGTTCATCAAAAGCTGCGGCGGGCCGCCGCCCGGGGCCGAGACCGGCAGGGTGCGCAGGTCGCCGGTATCCTTCAGGCGATAGGTCGGCATCTGCACCACCAGCGGATAGGATACGCCGTTGCGCGGATCGACCCAGAAATTGGGCGCGGTCTGGGCGCTGCCGTTCGAGGTCACCAGCACGTTGGAGGCGGTGGTGCGTTGGTCGAGCCCGAGTTCGGCGGCCATGGTGCGGTCGATGTCGAGATTGACGGTCGGGCCGTCCGGCACCTGGAAGACGTGCGAGTCGGCGACGCCGCCGATGATTTTGATGTCGCGCGCCAACTGGGTGGCCACCTTATAGGCTTCGGCATTGTCGGGGCCGGAGACGCGGATGTCGATCGGGGCCGGCTGGCCGAAATTCAGCACCTGGTCGACGATGTCGGCGGGCTGGAAAAAGAATTGCAGCTGGGCGAAGCGCTGGGGCAGTTCCTTGCGCAGACGGGCGACGATCTCGGCGGTCGGGGTGTGCTTTTCCTTCAGCGACACCAGCACCTCGCCATCCATCGGGCCGATGGTGGCGGAATCCGACAGGGCGATGTTGAGGCCGGAATAGGGCAGGCCGATATTGTCGAGGATGGTGTCGATCTGCCCTGTTCCGGCGATCTCGCGGATCGCCTGCTCGACCTGGGCGAAATCGGCCTGGGTCTGCTCCAGGCGGGTGCCGGGCGGGGCGCGCACATGCAGACGCATCTGGCCGGCGTCGGATTGCGGGAAGAAATCGCGGCCCAATTGCGGGAACAGCACCATCGACACCAGCATCAGCCCGATGAAGAAGGTGATGGTGGGCAGCGGCTTAGACAGCGTCCAGGCCAGGATATTGCGGTATTCCTCGCGGAAGCGCTCGAAGCGGTCGTTGAAGCCGTAATGGATCTTCATCAGCGGGTTGGCCGAGCGCACCAGCCCTTCGCCGTGATGGATCGCGGTCACCCGCCGCATCAGGAACTTGAACAGCACCGGCACCAGGGTGAAGGACAGCGCCAGGCTGGCGATCAGCGACAGGATCACCGACAGCGACAGGGGCGAGAACAGATATTTGGCGGTGCCCTGCAGCAGGAACACCGGAATGAACACGATACAGATGCAGAGCGTCGCCAGGGTGGTCGGAATGCCGACTTCGCCGGCGCCGTCGATGATCGCCTGGGACAGCGGCTTGTCGAGCGAGACATGGCGCTCGATGTTCTCGATCACCACCGTGCCGTTGTCGACCAGGATGCCGACAGCCAGGGCGAAGCCGCCCAGGGTCATGGTGTTGAGCGTCTGGCCGCCCGCATACATGATCAGGATGGCGGTGATGATCGCCAGCGGGATCGAGGCCAGGATGATCAGCGTCAAGCGCCAATTGCCGAGGAACAGCAGGATCATCAGCGCAGTCAAACCCGCCGCCATCATGCCGCCCATCTTGACGCTGTCGAGCGAGGCCTTGACGAACACCGACTGATCGAACAGCGCCTTCACCGAGATGGATTTGGGAATGACCTTCTCGATGTCGGGCAGGGCCTCGCGGATGCCGTCGATCACCGCCAGGGTCGAGACGCCGCCGCTTTTGCGGATGGTGATCAAGGCACCCGGCTTGCCGTCGACCGAGACCGAGTTGGTCTGCACCTGATAGCCGTCATGGACATGGGCGATGTCGTGCATGAAGACGGTGCGGCCGTTGACCTGCTTGATCGGGAAATCGTTCAGCGCGGCGATGGCGTCCGGGCTGTTGTTGATGGTCAGCGTATAATCCTTGCTGCCGATCTTGGCGTCGCCCGCCGGCAGGATGACGTTCTGGTTGTTCAGCGAGGCGGCGACGTCGGCGGGAGTGAGGCCGCGCGCGTTGAGCGCCTGCTGGTCGAGATCGGCCATGATCACGCGCGGCTTGCCGCCGTAAGGCTGCGGCACGTCGGCGCCATGCACCACGGCAAGGTTGGGGCGGATGATGTTCTGGCCGAAATCGTTGAGCTTGGTGTCGGGCAGGGTGTCCGACGATAGCGACAGCTGGATGATCGGCACGTCGGTGGCCGAATAGCGCAAAACCAGCGGCGGGGTGATGCCGGGCGGCAGATATTTGATCACCACCTGGGCCGAGGCGATCACCTGCGACACGGCGGCGGAGGCGTCCGCGCCTTCGTGCAGATAGATCTTCTCGACGCCGACGCCCTGATAGGCGGTCGCCTCGATGCGCGAGATATCGTCGACCAGCGAGGCCATCTGCCGCTGGTGCAGCGACAGGATGCGGTTCTGGATGTCCTGCGGCGACATGCCGTTATAGGTCCAGACCACGGAAAGAACCGGGATGTTGATCTCGGGGAAGATGTCGACCGGCATGCGCAGGGCGGCGCCGATCCCGAGCAGGCAGATCAGGATCAGACCGGCCACCACCGTGTAGGGGCGTCGTAGGACGAAGCTTACCAGCGACATGAAACACAGGTCTCCAATAGGCGGACTGAAAGACCTCTAGCGCTGCAAAACAATGATATGAATTAAAATGAATTTTACTGTGGGTATGGGCGTCCTAAAAGATTATTTAGTAGTGACACACTTGGCGTAAATTATATTTCGAGGATCATGACGACTAGCGACCTGCATGCGCCCGTGCGCCTTCTGGTGATCGAGGACGACCAGGAAACCGCCGACGAAATCGTCAGCGAGTTCTCCGAGGCCGGCTACGAGGTCAGGCACGCGGCCGACGGCCCCCAGGGGTTGGCTTTGGCCGGCGGGGGCAATTTCGACATCATCGTGATGGACCGCATGCTGCCCGGGCTCGACGGGCTGGCCATCCTCGGAGCCCTGCGCCAGGCCCAGATCTCGACCCCGGTGATCCTGATGAGCGCGCTCGGCGACGTCGACGAGAGAGTACGCGGCTTGAAAGCCGGCGGCGACGATTATCTGACCAAGCCCTTCGTGATGGCCGAACTGGGCGCCCGTATCGAGGCGCTGCTGCGCCGTCCCGCTTTGTCGCGCGAGACGGTGCTGCGGGTCGGGGCGCTGGAAATGGATCTGATCGAGCGGACGGTTCGCCGGGGGGCGCGCGAGATCGAGCTGCTGCCGCGCGAATTCAAGCTGCTCGACTATCTGATGCGCCGGCCGGGGCAGGTCTTGACCCGTGCCATGCTGCTTGAGAATGTATGGAACTATCGTTTCATCGCCGAGACCAATCTCGTGGACGTTCATGTCGGTAAGCTCAGGAAGAAGATCGATGCGCCCGGTGAGGCGCCGATGATCCAGAGCGTCCGCGGCTCGGGCTTCATGCTGATCGCCAACGGCTGAGATGCCGCCCGGGGCCGTCCTTTCCCTGACCCGTCTGCCGATGTTCCGCCTGGCGCTGCTTTATTCGGCGCTGTTCGCCTTTTCCACCCTGGTGCTGTTCGCCTTCATCTACTGGCAGACGGCGGTGGTCGAGATCCAGCGCGTCGACGGGCAATTGCTTCATGACGCGCAATTCCTCGGCAATCTGAAGCCCTCCGATCTCAAGGACACCATCGACAACCGGGTAATGCCCGATTTCCGCCGCGTCGCCCATGCCGGACTGTTCGGGCCCGACGGCGCGCGTATCGCCGGCAATCTGCCGAGCCTGCCCGACAACCTGAAATTCAATGGCACCGTCCATCGCGTCAACGTGCCGGCCGCCCACCTGACCATCCGCGCCGTCGGGCTGCCTTTGCCGGATGGCACGCGGCTGGTGATCGGCCGCAATGTCGAAAGCCTCGACAATCTGCAGACGGTGGTGATCCACGCCCTGGAACTGGGGCTGGTTCCGGCGGTCCTGCTGGCATTGGGCGCCGGCGGACTGGCCAGCCAGCGCACGCGCAAACAGCTGCAGAAAGTGCACGAGACCGCCGAACGCATCATGAAGGGCGATCTGCGCGAGCGCCTGCCGACCCATGGCGGCGGCGACGATCTGGACCGGCTGGCCTCCAGCGTCAATCACATGCTGGACGAGATCGCCCGGCTGATGGACGACATGAAATCGGTCGGCGACAACATCGCCCACGATCTGCGCACCCCGCTGACCCGGGTGCGCGCCCGCCTCGAACGGGCCCGGGAAAGCGCCTCGACCCAGGAGGAATGGCAGGTGACGGTCGACCGCGCCATCGCCGGCCTCGACCAGGCGCTGCGCCTGATCACCGCACTGCTGCGCATCAGCGAGATCGAGGGCGGGCGCCGCCGCGCCGCGTTCGAGATGGTGGCGCTGCACCAGATCGCCAGCGAGATCGCCGAACTGTACGAACCGATCGCCGAAGAGAAGGAGGTGGCGTTCAGCCTGTCCCTCGCCGAGGCGCCGTTGATCGCCGGCGACCGCGACCTGCTGTCCGAGCTGATCTCCAATCTGGTCGACAATGCCCTGAAATTCACCCCGGCGGGCGGCCGCGTCCGCCTGTCGCTGGAGACCGGACCCGGCGGGCTGATCCTGGCCGTCACCGACACCGGCCCGGGCATTCCGCCCGAATTGCACGAGGCGGTGTTCCAGCGCTTCTTCCGCTCGGACGCCAGCCGCAGCATCGAAGGCTACGGATTGGGGCTGAGCCTGGTCGACGCCATCGCCAAGCTGCATGGATTCACGCTCGAGATCGGTGACAACAATCCGGGCTGCGTGTTCATTCTGAGGTGCTGCGAGTGATGGACATGATCGGGCGGGCCCGTCAGCTGCAGCAAAGCGGCCGTCCCGCCGATGCCTCGCTGCTGCTGCGTCAGGCGGTCGCTGCGGCGCCGGATCTGGCCGAGGCGCATCATCATCTCGCGCTGGTCCTGCAGCCGGTGGCGGTGCCGGCCCTGGTGGAACGGCTGATCGCCCGCGCCGTGCGGTGCGCGCCCGGCCAGCCCGAGGCTCGCGCCAATCTGTCGCTGGCTCAATGCGACCTGCGCCGGCACGACGCGGCGGAGGTTTCGGCGCGCTGGGCCGTGGTGCTGAACCCGGCCTATGCCAATGGCCACGCCAATCTCGGGCGCATCCTCAAGGAGCAGGTCCGCGTCAGGGAGGCGGTGGCCTGTCTGCGGCGCGTGGTCCAACTGCATCCCGCCGCCGTGCTGGGCTGGATCAATCTGGGCGACGGGCTGGATGAGGCGGGGCGGATCGAGGCGGCGCTGGCCGCCAACCGGACCGCGCTGAGTATCGATCCGGCGGCGCCGCCCGCCTGGAACAATCTCGGCCATGTGCTGCAGGGACGGGGCGATCCCGCCGCCGCGCGGGCTCTGCGCCGCGCCATCCAGCTCAGTCCCAATTACGCGGCGGCGCATCTCAATCTCGGCATGGATCTGCTGCTGCATGGCGAGATGGAGGAGGGCTGGCGTGAATTCGAATGGTGGCGCGCGTCCATACCTGCTTTGGGCTGGAAGGGGGCGCCGCACCTGCGCTGGACCGGCCAGGATCTGCGGGGCAGGACGCTGCTGATCCGGGGCGAGCAGGGGCTGGGCGACATGCTGCAATTCGCGCGGTATGCCAGCCTGTTCGCGCGGGCGGGGGCGCGGGTCGTGCTGGAAGTGCATCCGCCGCTGACCCGGCTGCTGGCCTCAGTGCCCGGCGTGGCGCAGACGGTGCCGATGGGGATGCCCCTGCCGCCGCACGACTACCATCTGCAGATGATGAGCGTGCCGGGCCTGCTGGGAACGCGCCTCGACACCATTCCCGCGGATATTCCGTACCTCGCCGCCGATCCGGCCGAAATCGAGACATGGCGCGGGCGTCTGTCTGCGCTGCCCGGCTTGAAGGTCGGCCTGGTCTGGGCCGGCAATCCGCGCGCCAACGATCCGCGCACCCGGCTGGTGGATAGCCGCCGCAGCATGGCGCTGACACGGCTGGCGCCGGTACTGGACATCCCGGGAATTTCGGTCGTTTCGCTGCAGAAAGGGGAAACGGCTGCGCAGATCGATGATCTGCCGCCGGCGCTGCGTCCGTTCGATGCGATGGGCGAGGTCAAGGATTTCGCCGATACCGCCGCTTTGTGCGCCAATCTCGATCTGGTGATTTCGGTCGACACCTCGGTGGTGCATCTGGCCGGCGCGCTGGGCAAGCCGGTGTGGATTCTGTCCCGCCATGACGGCTGCTGGCGCTGGCTGCTCGACCGCGACGATTCGCCCTGGTATCCGACCGCCCGCCTGTTCCGCCAGAAGACGCCCGGCGATTGGGACGAGGTGGTGGCGCGGATCGCCGAGGCTCTGCTCAGTCTTCGTGATACTCCTCGGCCGTAAAGCGCGAAGCACGGAAGGTTGCCGACCAGTGATCCAGCGGCAGTCCGGCCTTGAGCTTCAGATGGCCGAGGAAAGCGGCCGGATCGGACACCTGTTCCCACACGGCGGGCAGGAACAGAGCGTGGTGGCCGCCATCCTCGATCACCAGCCCGTCGGTGCCGGGGCGCAGCTGGGACAGCAGATCCTCCTGGCTGGTAAAGCTCATCGGCGCGGGCGGGGTCAGCAATGACAGGGACAATTTGACGCGGAACATCTCATCGGCGCTGACCGGCGGAAAGCGCGGGTCGGAGAAGGCCGCGTTGACCGCATTCTCGGTCACGTCCTCGGCCAACGAGCGCCACGCTATGGGGCTGCCGATGCATCCGCGCAGTTGCCCGTCGCGATGCAGGGTGACGAAGCAGGCGCCTTTCTCCTGCAGTTCCGGCATATCGGGAATCGGCAAGGGATCTGAACGGTCGGTCAGACGGCGTTCGATGGCGCGGCGGGCCAGACCGAGCAGGACGCGCGGCAGGTAATGGTCCGGATGAGGCTCGTACAGCGCCCAGCTGCCATAGCCGACGACATGGTCGCGCGGGCCGGCCGTATCGCCCGAATTGCGGATGTCGAGCGGTTCGATGCGCATGCCGCGCCGCCTGGCCAGGGTCAGCAGGCCGCCCAGCGGCGTGCGTCCGCAGGCGCCGTTATGGTCGAAGGCGCCGGGGTCGAAGCGGGTGATGGCGTCCGCGGTGATGCGGTCCAGCCCGGCAGCGGTGTCGTAATCATGGTAATGGCTGAGGTCGCTGCTGATCACGATCAGGGTCTCGGGCCCGCCCCAGACGGCTTCGAGGACATCGGCGACCAGGGCGTCGGACGCCATGCCGGCCACCAGCGGCAGCAGGGTGAAGCGGTCGAGCAGGGTCTGCAGGAAGGGCAGATGGACTTCGAGGCTGTGCTCTTCGCGATGCGCCTCATCGAGCGCCACCACGCCGGGGATGGACAGCAATTCGGCGGCTTTGGAGTCGAGGGGAATGTCGCCGAGCGGCGTGCGGAAAGCCTGCGCCGTGCTGATGCCGATCCCGTGAAAGGCGACCCGGTGCGCCGGTCCCATCAGCACCACCCGCGAAATGTCCCGGCTGGCCGGGCGGAGCCGGGCATAGGCGGAGGCGGCGATCGGCCCGGAATAGATATAGCCGGCATGCGGGGCGATCAGCGCCTTGGGGGCGGTGGCCAGCGCCGGTTCGCCGGCCAGCGGCACGGCGTCGAGCATGCGCCGAACCTCGGCGGCCAGGATCTGCGGGTCGGCGGGATAGAAGCTGCCCGCCACGGCGGGAGGACGAACGGCGTTCATGACACACCCCTGCGAGGAAGGGCGCCATTATAGGACGCCAAGCCGCCTAGGCTCGTTATTTTGTTGTGATGTGCCGGGCCGTTGCGCGGTGGCGCAGCAGATGATCGGCCAGCACGATGGCCAGCATGGCTTCGGCCACCGGCACGCCGCGGATGGCGACGCAGGGGTCATGGCGGCCTTTGGTCGAAACCTCGACGTCGTTGCCGTGCCGGTCGATCGAGCGGCGCGGCGTCAGGATCGAGCTGGTCGGCTTGACCGCCATGCGGGCGATGATGGTCTGGCCGGTCGAGATGCCGCCCAGGATTCCGCCGGCATGGTTGGACAGGAAGGCCGGCTTGCCGTCGACCATGCGCATTTCGTCGGCATTGTCTTCGCCATGCAGGGCGGCGGAAGCAAAGCCATCGCCGATCTCGACGCCCTTGACCGCATTGATGCTCATCAGCGCGCGGGCGATGTCGGAATCGAGCTTGTCATAGATCGGCTCGCCCAATCCGACCGGCACGTTCTCGGCGCGCACTTCGACGATGCCGCCCAGCGACGAGCCGGATTTGCGGGCGCCATCCAGCAGGTCCTCCCAGCGTGAGGCGGCCTGCCCGTCCGGGCACCAGAAGGGATTGCGCTCGGTGGCGTCCCAATCCCAGGCGCCGTCATCGATGCGGTCAGCCCCCATCTGCACCATGGCGCCGCGAATCTGCACGCCGCCGGGGACCAGGTGATTCAGCACCTTGCGCGCTACGGCGCCGGCCGCCACCCGCATCGCGGTTTCGCGCGCCGAAGAGCGCCCGCCGCCGCGGTAATCGCGGATGCCGTATTTAGCCTGATAGACGTAATCGGCGTGACCAGGGCGAAACTGGTCGGCGATCTCGCCATAATCGTGCGAGCGCTGGTCGATGTTCTCGATCAGCACGCCGATCGGCGTACCGGTGGTGACGCCCTCGAACACGCCGGAGAGGATCTTCGCCTCGTCGGGCTCGCGCCGCTGGGTGGTGAAGCGATTCTGGCCCGGCTTGCGGCGGTCCAGCCAGACTTGCAGGTCCGGCTCGGCAAGCGGAATCAGCGGCGGCACCCCATCGATCACGCAGCCGATGGCCGGACCGTGGCTTTCCCCGAAGGTGGTGAAGCGGAAGAGAGTGCCGAAGCTGTTACCCGCCATATCCGATGTCAGACCGTGCTGATGTCGGGAGCGTCGGGGCGCTTCATGCCGACGACGTGATAGCCGCTGTCGACGTGATGGGTTTCGCCGGTGACGCCCGACGACAGGGGCGACAGCAGATAGAGGCCGGCGCCGCCGACATCTTCCAGGGTCACGTTGCGGCGCAGCGGCGAATTATACTGATTCCACTTCAGGATATAGCGGAAATCGCCGATGCCCGAGGCGGCCAGGGTCTTGACCGGGCCGGCCGACAGCGCATTGACGCGGATGTTCTGGTCGCCCAGATCCATCGCCAGATAGCGCACGGAAGCTTCCAGGGCGGCCTTGGCGACGCCCATCACATTGTAATGCGGCATCACGCGCTCGGCGCCGTAATAGGTCAGGGTCAGCAGCGATCCGCCATCCTTCATCAAGGGGGCGGCGCGCTTGGACACCGCGGTGAAGGAGAAGCAGGAGATGTTCATGGTGCGCTGGAAATTGTCGAAGCTGGTATCGACATATTTGCCCTTCAGCTCCTCCTTGTCGGAGAAGGCGATGGCGTGCAGGACGAAATCGAGCTTGCCCCACTTTTCTTCCAGCGTCTTGAAGACGGCGTCGATGCTGGCATCGTCGGTGACGTCGCAAGGCAGCACCAAGGAGCTGCCGATGCCCTCGGCCAGCGGCTTGACGCGCTTTTCCAGCGCTTCGCCCTGATAGGTGAAGGCCAGCTCGGCGCCCTGCAGATGCGCCGCCTGGGCGATGCCCCAGGCCAGGGACCGGTCGTTGGCGACCCCCATGATAAGACCCTTCTTACCGGCCATGAGACCCGTCGGCACCGTCATGCAATCCTCACTGAAAACCAAACCTGGGGAAAAACCGGCGCATCCTACACCAAAGAGCAATAGGGTCAAAGGTGCAGCGCGGAATCGCCCGGACAAGCGCGGGTTCCCTGGCCTGGCGCGAAAAAATGCGGTAGAAGTTTGGCTTATGACGGAAACACCGCCGAGCCGGCAGCGCCGGGCCTGGAAATTCCTCCTGCGGCTCGAACGCCGCTTCACCGGCGACGATGCGCTGAACAGGGCCGCGGCGCTGTCTTACACCACGCTTTTGTCGCTGGTGCCGCTGCTGGCCATCGGCCTGGCGATCCTGGCCGCCTTTCCCGCCTTCGAGACGGCGCGCATCCAGCTCAGGCGCTTTACGATCGGCAATCTGGTGCCCGAGGTCGGCGAGCAGGTGCGCCAGTCGATCGACGGATTCATCTCGAACGCCGGCAATCTGACGGCGATCGGCATCACCGGGCTGGTGGTGACGTCGGTGCTGTTGCTCTACACCATCGAGGATGCGATGAACCGCATCTTCCGGGTCACCAAGACGCGCACTCCGATGTCGCGGCTGGTGGTCTATTGGACGGTGCTGACGCTGGGGCCGATCCTGCTGGGCGCCAGCCTGACCATCTCGGACTGGCTGTTCACCGCGCCCAAGGACAGTCCGATGCTCGCCTATCTGGTGGGGCTGGGCGCCGCCCTGTTCCATTTCGCCATGCTGGTGGCGCTGTTCATCCTGCTGTATGCCGCCATGCCGGCGCGCTATGTACCCCTGCGCCAGGCGGCGATCGGGGCGGCCACCGCCGCCGTCGGGATCGCCGTTCTGCGCTTGGGCTTTCACATCTATGTCGTCGATCTGCACGCCTACCAGTCGATCTATGGCGCGCTGGCGGCGATACCCATCATGCTGTTCTGGATGTATCTGATCTGGGCGGTGGTGCTGGCCGGGGCGGAACTGACCGCGTGCCTTCTCGAGGATCTCGAGAAGGCACGCGAGTCTGATGAGTGCCCTCAGGCGCCGGGCGCGTCCTCCGGACGCTAGGCTTTCGCGCCAAGCTATGTTGCCTGTGTTGCTGCGGCTGTCGGCAGCGCGCGGCCGCATTTGCGGCCGGGAAAGGGGGCTGCCTAGTCCATCCCTTCCTTCTTCCGAACATCGTATGGATGCTTCGACTCCCACTTCTTGAGGAAGTCGGCCAGTTCGTCATCGGCCCGGTCGGGCAGCATCACCTTCAGGGTCACCAATTGATCGCCGCGCGCGCCCGCCGTGCCGGCGCCCTTGCCCTTGAGGCGCAGGGTGGTGCCGCTGTTGGCGCCCGGCGGAATGGTCACCGCCACCTTGCCGTCCACCGTCGGCACGGTGATCTTGGCGCCGCCGATCGCCTCGGCCAGGGTTACCGGCACGTCGATGGTGACGTCGTCGCCCTGGCGCTTGAAATGGGGATGCGGCTCGATCTTGATCTCGATCAGCGCGTCGCCGGCCGGTCCGCCGCCGCGGCCGGGCTGGCCCTGGCCCTTGAGGCGCAGGGTCGAGGCGTCGTTGGCGCCCGGCGGCACCTTGACGTCGAGATTCTTGCCGGTGGTCAGGGTGATGCGCTTGGTGGCGCCCAGCGCGGCCTCGGCAAAGGTGATCTTCAGGCTGAAATGGGCGTCTCCGCCAGGAGCGGGCGCCATGCCGGGCTGATCGTCGAACGGCGACCAGCCCTTGGCGCGGCCCTTGTCGCGCCGGCGCAGCAGCTCGTCGAAGATGTCCTGCGCGCTTTCGCCGCCGAAGCCGAATCCGCCGAAGCCTCCGAACCCGCCGGCCCCCGCACCCGCGCCGGCCCCGGCGCCGCTGCGGGCCCGGCCACGCGCGCGCTCGGCACCGCTGGCGTCGATCTCGCCGGCGTCGAAACGCGCCTTCTTCTTGGCGTCGCTCAGCAAGTCATAGGCGGCGCCGACCTTCTTGAATTTGTCCTCGGCCTGCTTGTCGTTGGGATGCAGGTCGGGGTGCAGGCCGCGCGCCAGCTTGCGGTAAGCGGATTTGATCTGATCGGCCGTCGCGTCCCGGGAGACGCCCAGCACCTTGTAGGGATCGTCCAAGCGGAAAAGCCTCGATACAAAGGGTTGTTGTGGAGAAACCGCTAACAAGATAGTGACAGGACGAGGCCTTGTCGAACCCTCCAACGGAATTAATGCGATATGAGCGAGCAGGACCCCTTCGAATTGTTCGGCCAATGGCTGGCCGAAGCGGAAAAGAGCGAGCCCAACGACCCCAATGCGATGTCCCTGGCGACCGTCGACGCCGAGGGGCGGCCGTCGCTGCGCATGGTGCTGCTGAAGGGGTTCGACGCCGCCGGCTTCGTTTTCTACACCAATCTGGAAAGCAGGAAAGGCCAGGATCTGGCGGTCAACCGGCACGCCGCGATCTGCCTGCATTGGAAGAGTCTGCGCCGGCAGATCCGCGTCGAGGGTGCGACCGAAGCCGTCAGCGCCGAAGAGGCCGACGCTTATTTCGCCAGCCGGGCGCGCGGCAGCCAGATCGGCGCCTGGGCCTCGGCGCAGTCGCGCCCGCTGACCGGCCGGTTCGAACTGGAGCGCAAAGTCGGCGAGTTCACCGCGAAATTCGGCCTGTCGTCGATTCCCCGTCCGCCGCACTGGTCGGGTTTTCGTCTGGTGCCGGAGCGGATCGAGTTCTGGCAAGATCGGCCCTTCCGGCTGCATGACCGTCTGGTTTATAACCGCGGCACCGCAGGATGGACGACCGAGAGGCTGTTCCCGTAATGACTAACGACGCCAAGGCCCGTCTGATGCGCCAGGCCACCCTGCTCTCGGTGGCGGTGGCGGTGGTTATGGTGGGGTTGAAGCTGGCCGCCTGGATTCTGACCGGGTCCGTCGCCCTGCTTTCCACCTTGATCGATTCGACGCTCGACGGGCTGTCGTCCCTGGTGAATTTCCTCGCCATCCGCCATGCGCTGGAACCGGCCGACCATGATCACCGCTTCGGCCATGCCAAGGCCGAGCCGCTGGCCGGCCTGGCCCAGTCCGCCTTCATCGGCGGCTCGGCGCTGTTCCTGATCGGCGAGGCGGCGCAGCGTCTGTTCGAGCCCGACCAGATCGGCAACGCCGAGTTCGGCATGGTGGTGATGGTGATCGCCATAATCGTCACCCTGGCGCTGGTGATGTTCCAGAAATTCGTCATCGCCCGCACCGGCTCGCTGGCCATCAGCGCCGACCATCTGCATTACATGGGCGATCTGATGATGAACGGGGCGGTGATCGTCTCGCTGCTGCTGTCGTCGCAGCTTGGCTTCAAGCTGGCCGATCCGCTGTTCGCCATCGGCATCGCCCTCTATCTGATCTGGGGCGCCTGGAAGATCGGCCTGCGGTCCTACGACCTGCTGATGGACAAGGAAATGCCCGACGACCAGCGCCGCCGCATCGAGGCGATCTGCCTGGCCCAGCCCGGCATCCGCGGCGTCCACGATCTGCGCACCCGCTCCGCCGGTCTGGCCGAGTTCATCCAGGTGCATGTCACCATGGACCCGGCCATCACGCTGCTGCAGGCGCATCACATCAGCGACCGGGTCGAGGTGGCGCTGCGCGAGGCCTTTCCCGCCGCCGACGTCATCATCCACCAGGACCCGGACGGTGTGCCGGAAGCGACCGAGGCTGTGGGATAATGCGCAACCAGCGGGAAGTGATCGATTTTCTCGCCGGTCAGACGTCCGAGCGGATTCAGACGCATATCTCGCTGGTCTTTCTCGGCGACGGCATCGTCTACAAGCTGAAGCGCGCCGTTTCCCTGCCCTATGTCGATTTCTCCACCCTCGACTCGCGCCGCGCCGCCTGCGAGGCCGAGCTGGCGCTGAACCGCCGCACCGCGCCGATGCTCTATCGCCGCGTCGCCGCTATCACCCGTGCCGCCGATGGCGGCCTGGAATGGAACGGGCCGGGCGAGGTTCAGGATTGGGTGGTCGAGATGAACCGGTTCGACCAGGACCAGCAGCTCGACCGCGCGGCGCTCGACAAGAATGTGATCCAGGATCTGGCCGACGCGGTGGTGGCGATGCATGCCGGCGCCGAAATCACCCGCGACCGCGGCGGCCATGCCGGGCTGGCCGATGTGGTGAAGGGAAACCGCGAGAGCTTCCTGCGCGCCGAACGGGGCATCTTCGACATGACCGCGGTCGATTTGCTGACACGCAGGTCTCTGGAGGCGCTCGACCGGCATCACGATCTGCTGGAGCGGCGGCGCCTGTCGGGCAAGGTGCGGCGCTGCCATGGCGATCTGCATCCCGGGAACATCTGCCTGATCGACGGCAAGCCGGTGCTGTTCGACGCCATCGAATTCAACGATTCCATCGCCTGCATCGACGTGGCCTACGACCTGGCCTTCCTGGTGATGGATCTGCATCGCCGCAATATGGGCGAGTTCGCCGCCCTGCTGCTGACGCGCTGGCTGGCGGCCACCGGCGATTTCGCGTCGCTGCCGCTGATGCCGGTCATGCTGTCGATGCGCGCCGCCATCCGCTCGCACATCGCCGGCGTGCTGGGCAAGGCGGAGGAGGCGAGAGCCTATTTCGTCCGCGCCGAGGCCTATCTTGATCCAGCGCCGCCGCGGCTGGTGGCGGTGGGCGGGCTGTCAGGCACCGGCAAGTCGCATCTGTCGCGCAAGCTGGCGCCGCTGATCGGTGCGGCGCCGGGGGCGGTGGTGTTACGAACGGACGTGATCCGCAAGCATCTGATGGGTGTGCCGCCCGAGACCCGTCTGCCGCCGGAAGCCTATGCCGATGCGGTGACCGAGCAGGTTTATGGCATGCTTTACGATCAGGCGGAACAGGTGCTGCGCTCGGGTTTCGCCGCGATCATCGATGCGGTGTCGGCGCTGCCGGCGCAGCGCCTCGCCTTGGCCGCACTGGCGGAGCGGGTTGGCGTTCCCTTCGATGGCCTGTGGCTGCAAGCCGGAGCCGACGATCTGCGGCGGCGCATCGCCGAACGGCGAAACAACGCGTCCGACGCCACTGTCGCCGTGCTGGACCGCCAGCTCGATTACGACCTCGGGCCGATGGACTGGACGGTGATCGACAGTTCCGGCGACAAGGAGCGCACGCTCGAATTGGCACGGGGAATTCTGCATGTCTGATCAAAAAATCGTCCTGCTGACCGGCGCCAGCCAGGGAATCGGCCATGCGGTGGCGTCGCGTTTCATGCAGGAAGGCTGGCAGGTGCTGTCCTGCGCCCGCCAGGAAATGCCGGAGGAATGCCGCCGCAACCCCAATTGGGCCAAGCATATTCCGACCGATCTGGCCGATTCCGACAGTCTCGACCGCTTCGTCGCCGCCGGCCAGGAATGGCTGGCCGGGCGCCCGTTGCATGCGCTGATCAACAATGCCGGCGTCAGTCCCAAGACCCCCTTCAAGGAACGGCTCGGCGTGCTGAACGGCGCCATCGAGGATTGGCGCGACGTATTCGAGCTGAATTTTTTCGCGCCGCTGAAATTGGCGCGCGGGTTCGCCGCCGCCCTGCATCAGGGACGCGGCGCCATCGTCAACGTCACCTCGATCGCCGGGCATCGTGTGCATCCCTTCGCCGGGTCGGCCTATTCGACTTCGAAGGCGGCCCTGTCCGGCCTGACCCGCGAGATGGCCTCGGAATTCGCGCAATTGGGGGTGCGGGTCAATGCGGTGGCGCCGGGCGAGATCGCCACGCCGATGATCTCGGCCGATTACGAGACGCTGATCCCGCGCATTCCGCTCGGCCATATGGGCACGGTCGACGACGTCGCCGGCGTGGTCTACCAGCTCTGTTCGGACGATTTCGCCTATGTCACCGGTGTTGAGCTGTTCGTCACCGGCGGTCAGCATTTGTAGCCGAGCAGTCGTGGCGGCTTTTGATCTGGGTGAGCTGGCGGTAATTGGGGTCGTCGGCCAGATGACGGTCCAGGCTGCCGCTTTCCTTCATGTCGCGCAGGGCCGCGGTCAGCCCCGGCACCAGATCGGCATGGCGCCGATTGACGTAATGAAACAGGGGAAAGGCGTCGAGAGGCGCTGAACTGGTGCAGAACGTGCCGAGATTTTCGCGCTCGATGGTCAGCCAGACGAACTGATTGGCCACCACGGCGTCGCAGCGGCCCGCTTTCAGCATCTTGAGCGCGGCATCGGTGCCACGGGCCATTTCCCGCGGGAATCCGCGGGTGCGTTCCTCGATCAGCTTCTCGCCCAGATTGACGCAGATCCGCTTGCCGCGCAGCGCGGCCCAGCCCTCGCCCTCGAGCGGCTTGCCGACCGTATAGGCGTGGTATTCCAGCATGATGACGGGTTCGGGAACGGGGATCAGATTGGGAAAGTCGCGTTCCAGTCCGGGGCCGCGCAAGGCTTCCGCATCGGTGACTCCGCTGTTCGCCATTTCGATCGAGCGCGCCGCGGGGAAGGTCTTCACCACCGCTGTGGCGCCGACCCGGCTGTAAGCGTCAGCCATCACCTGGGCAATGAAATTGGGGAGGCTGCCGCCCTCCGAGTTCGAGACGATGATCTCGGTCTCGGGCGGAGAGGCCGGCGCCGCGGCACCAAGCAATCCTGCCAGCACCGCCAGCGCAAGCCATTTCGCCATCGAAAACCACTCCGCGAGATCGTGAAACTATGTCACAGCGCGGAGAGGCTTCCTAGACGGCCAGGGCGACCTTGTGGGGTCGCACAGCCCTTTACCAGTGGTGATGGTAATCGTCGTCATGCCAATGATGGTAATGCGGGCCTTCGTCATAGACGACGCAGGCCGACAAAGTCTGCGCGACACCGATCAGAAGCAGGACAGCCAGAAACTTCGAGATATGGTTACGCATCTTATTCCTCCGTCCCCTATGGACGATGGTTAATAAAACCATCCGGATGGGGCGAGGTTTCGGCGGCTTTGGGGCAAAATTGGGGTTTTCTGTAACAGACTATTTGCTAGGGCGCGATTGCGTTGCGGGCCTGGGACTCGCGGACCTGCGTCAGATAAGGCGCCAGCAAGGCGTCTGAAAACCCTTCCGACTTCAGCGCACGGAACGCCTCGGCCAGGGGCTGGACGAGGTCTGAGTGGCGGCGGTTGACATAATGGTAGATCGGGAAGGATTGCAGCGGCTTTTCCATCATGCGGAAGTGACCGAGATGCTGTCTGTCGATCATCAGCCAGGCGGCGCCGTCGCTGATCGCCGCCTCGCAGCGGCCCTTGGCCAGCATGCGGAATTGCGAGGCGCCGTCATGGCTGATCTCGCGTGTCATGGTCTCGGTACGCTTCATGGTGATCAAGTCGCCGACCATCACGCATAAGCGCAAGCCGCGGAGGGACTCCCAGCCATCGACCGGCAGCTGCGCGCCGGTGGTGTAGACGTAAGCGTCGCCGCGTCCCAGCGGTTCCGGCACGGCGATCAGCTGGCCCATGCCGCCCATGGCGTCGGGCACGCGGGCGGCTTCGGCATCGACTTCGCCGCGATTGGCCAGCTCGACTGAGCGGCCGGGAGGATAGGGATGCGCTTCGATGGCGACGCCGATCCGGCGGTAAGCCTCGGTCAGAAAGGTGACGACGCCGGCGGAATAGGGATGGGTTTCGCTATAGGCGACGACATAAGGCGGCGTCTCGGCGGCCTGGGCGCCGGCGAGCGACGCCACTCCCACGATCAATCCGAAGATGCGGCGCATCGGTCTTTCCCTGGTCACGCCAGGCACTATCGCATAGGCCCGGGCGCTTGTCTTTGCCGCCCTTTGCGGGTACATCCGGAGTCATGAGCGACCCGTTCCTTCAGCGCATCGCCGAGCTGCTCGGCCCATCCGGCCTGATCGCCGACCCCGCCGGCATGGCGCCCTATCTCGAGGAGGAGCGGGGCCTGTTCCATGGCAAGGCCCGCCTGGTGGCGCGTCCCGCCTCGACCGGCGAGCTGGCCGAACTGGTGCGGATCTGCGCCCAGGAAGGTGTCGGCATCGTGCCCCAGGGCGGCAATACCGGCCTGTGCGGCGGCGGCAGCCCGAACGGCGAGGATCAGATCGTCGTCAGCCTGTCGCGCCTCAACAAGATCCGCGCGGTCGATCCGGTCAATTTCACCATGACCGTCGAGGCCGGCGTCGTGCTGCAGACCGTGCAGAACGTCGCGGAATCCGTCGATTGCCTGTTCCCGGTATCGCTGGGCGCCGAGGGCTCCTGCCAGATCGGCGGCAATATCTCGACCAATGCCGGCGGCACCGGCGTGCTGCGCTACGGCAATACGCGCGAACAGGTGCTGGGCCTCGAAGTGGTGCTGCCCGACGGCCGTATCTGGGACGGGCTCAAGGCGCTGCGCAAGGACAATACCGGCTACGACCTCAAGCAGCTGTTCATCGGCGGCGAGGGCACGCTGGGCATCGTCACCGCCGCCGTGCTGAAGATCTATCCGCGCGCCCGCGACCAGCAGACGGCGTTCTGCGCCCTGAAGAACCTGCATTCCTCGCTGGCGCTGCTCGGCCGCGCCCGCAACGCCAGCGGCGACCAGGTCACCGGCTTCGAGCTGGTGCCGCGCATCGGCCTGACCATGGGCGCCGAGCTGGTGCCCGGCGTCGCCGATCCCTTCGACGACGCGCATGACTGGTACGCCCTGATCGAGCTGTCCTCGTCACGCCCCGATGCGGGGCTGCGCGGTGTGCTCGAGGGTCTGCTGGGCGACGCTTTCGAGGCAGGCGAGGTGCTCGATGCGGTGATCGCCGAATCGCTGGACCAGCGCAAGGCGCTGTGGAAGATCCGCGAAGGCATCCCCGAAGCCCAGAAGAAGGCCGGCGGCAGCATCAAGCACGACGTCTCGGTGCCGGTCGCCCAGGTTCCCTTCTTCATCGAGCGCGCCAGCCGCGCCGTCGAAAAGGCGATGAACGGGGTGCGCGTCGTGCCTTTCGGGCATCTGGGCGACGGCAATATCCACTTCAACCTCACCCAGCCGGAAGGTGCCGACAAGCAGGCTTTCCTCGGCCGCTGGGCGGAGATGAACCGCATCGTCCACGACATCGTCGTCGAGATGCAGGGGTCGATCAGCGCCGAGCACGGCATCGGCCGCCTCAAGAAGGACGAGCTGGCGCATTACAAATCGCCGGTCGAACTGGATCTCATGCGCCGCATCAAGCAGGCCCTGGACCCGCAGGGAATCATGAACCCGGGGAATATTTTGTAGGGGACTGTTGGCGGGACTGTTCAACCCCTGACCCACCCGGCATAATCCGGCCCGATGCTCGGAATTGATCGTTATATCCTGCGCCAGTTGGCGGTCGGCATGGTGCTCGTCACCATTGGCCTCACTGCGATTCTTTGGCTTACCCAGTCGCTGCGTTTCATCGAGCTGACGGTCAACAAGGGCGCGTCGATCGCGACCTTCATCAAGCTCACCGTGCTGGTGATGCCGAACTTCCTCACCATCATCCTGCCGGTGGCTTTGTTCACGGTGACCCTGTTCACCTACAACAAGCTGATCACCGACCGCGAGCTGGTGGTGCTGCGCGCCGCCGGCTGGAGCCATTGGGCCCTGGCCAAGCCGGCCATGATCCTGGCCGGGATCAATGTGGTGCTGGGGCTGATCCTCAATCTGTGGATCATTCCCTGGTCGAACGAGGCTTTCCACAAGCTGCAATATCAGCTGCGCTCGACCGCCACCGGCGTGATGCTGCAGGAAGGCCAGTTCAGCCAGATCGGCAAGGGGCTGACCGTCTATGTCCGCGCCCGCGACCCGAAAGGCGAACTGCTCGGCCTGATCATCCATGATCGCCGCAATCCCGACCGCGTCATCACCATCCTGGCCGAGCGCGGCGCTCTGGTGCAGAACGAGGACGGCACGCCGTCGGTGCTGATGTTCAACGGCACGCGCGAACAGGTGACGCCGGGCTCGAATCGCTTGTCGCTGCTTTCCTTCGACACCGATTCGGTGCAATTTGCCGATGGGCCCGACAATGACGACGACCGCGTCAGGGATGCGCGCGAACGCTCGACGCACGAGTTGTTCAGCCTCTCGGAATCGGTGATCGGGCCGGTGCAGTTCCGTCAATTCCGGGTCGAAGGACATCAAAGGTTTGCCTCGCCGCTCTATCACCTCTCCTTCGCCTTCCTCGCCACGGCCTGTCTGCTGTGCGGCTGGTTCAACCGGCGCGGCCAGACCGACCGCCTGGTCATCGCGGTGGCGCTGATGGTGCTGATTCAGGCTTTGGCGCTGGGCGTTTCGAACATCGCCACCAAGCATCTGATGTGGGTGCCGCTGATGTATCTGCTGCCGGTGCTCTGCGCGGTGGTGCCGGCCTGGCTGCTGCTGATGCCGACTTTGCCCTTCTCCGGCCGCCGCAAGCCGGCTCCGCCCGGCATGGTCGCCGAATGAAGCAATCCCTTCGCCGCACCGCCGCCTCGCTTCTGCTGCTGGGGTTCGCCGCCAACGCGCTGCCGCATGCCGCCCATGCCCAGGGCAAGAGCAAGGCCGATCATCCGGAAAACCAGCCGGCGCTGCTGACCGCCGACCAGATGGTCTATGACCGCGATCTCGACCTCGTCACCGCGCGCGGCCATGTCGAGGTCGACCAGGGCGGCCAGGTGCTGAAGGCCGATGCGGTGTCCTACAATCTGAAGCAGGACGTCATCATCGCCACCGGCCATGTCAGCTTCACCCAGACCACCGGCGACATCAATTTCGCCGATTATCTGGAAGTGACGGGCGACATGAAGCAGGCCATGGCGCGCGGCATGCGCGTCCTGATGTTCGACGATTCGCGGCTGGCCGGCAATTTCGCCCGCCGTACCGACGGCACGCTGACCGTGCTGGACCGTGCCGTCTACACCGCCTGCAAGCCCTGCGAGGACGATCCGACCGCGCCGCCGGTATGGTCGATCAAGGCCGACCGCATCATCCATGACGGCGAGAGCCATCTGGTCGAATATGAGAATGCCTGGCTGGAGATCGAGGGCGTTCCGGTCGCTTATACGCCCTATCTGTCGCACGCCGATCCGACGGTAAAGCGCGTGTCGGGCTGGCTGCCGCCCAGCATTCTCAACAACAACATTCTCGGAAGCGGCATCCGCACGCCCTATTTCGCCGTCCTCGACGCCAATCAGGACCTGACCCTGACGCCGATGTTCACCACCAATGACGACGCCATGCTGGGCGCGCAATGGCGGTACAAGGACAAGGACACCGAGATCAAGGCGATCGGCAGCATCACCGAGCTGCAGGCGCCCAATTACACGGGTCACGGCACGATCGGCTGGAACATCGACACCACCGCGCTGATCGATCTCGACCAGAACTGGCGCGCCGGCGCGCAGATTCAGCGCGCCTCGGACGTCAATTACCTGCCGACCATCGACACCTGGTACCCGGTTCCCTATCTGACCGTGCGGCCCTATGTCGAGAACTTCACCTATTCCAACTATTTCGCGGTCGAGGCCTACAGCTTCCAGACCCTGACCACGCAGCCGCTGGTGACCACCGCGACGCTGCAGAAGGACCCGGTGGTCCTGCCGATGGTCACCTATTCCTATGTCGGCGACACCGACGGCTTGGGGGGCTACACGACCTTCGACACCCATTCGGCGGTGATTACCCGCCTCAGCGGCGAAACCAACGACCGCCAGCTCAACACGCAGACCACCTGGCACCGGCCGTTCACCACCGACGATGGCGAGCAGTTTCGCCTGTCCACCAGCGTGCGGGCCGACGTCTATAACAGCGACCATGTCTTCACCGATTATTCGGGCGCCGAGAACGCCACCCGCTTCGTCCCCGACGTCGCGGTCGATTGGCGCTATCCCTTCACCAGCATCGGCGAGCATTCCTCGCAGACCATCACCCCGATCGTGATGGTGGCGGCCAGCCCGAACACCGGCAATTCCAGCAAGATCCCGAACAATGACAGCCTCAATTTCGAGCTGGACGACGTCAACATCTTCAGCCCGACGCCGTCTTCCGGTTATGACCGGCTGGTGACCGGGCCGCGCGTCGCCTATGGCGCCGAATACACTATCGTCAACCGGGGCGGCGAATCGGCTGATTTCGTGCTCGGCCAGAGCTATCAGCTGCATCCGCAGAGCCAGCTGCCGGTCGGCACCGGCCTCGACACCTACATGTCCGACATCGTCGGCCGCGCCGACGTTTCGCCGTCGAACAATCTGGTGCTGCAATACCGCTTCCGCCTCGACCACGACAATCTTGAGCTGCGCCGCTCGGAAGTTTCAGCCTCGATCGGTCCGAAGCCGCTCAATCTGAATATCGGCTATACTTTCTACGACAAGCTCTCGCCGGACAGCCCGTTCAGCGCCCGCGAGCAGGTCTCCTCGACCCTGACGGCGCAGATCTCGCATTATTGGTCGACGCAGATCTATACGATTCAAAATCTCGGCGAGCAGGCAGGACCCTTGCAAACAGGTGCCCGACTGACATACGACGATGACTGCTTCACCGTCACCGCCGATGGCGGCAGCCGGCATACCACGTCGGCGGTGTTCAATGTGGGGCACTATTTTAATTTGCGCATCGTCTTTAAGACCTTGGGCCAACTTCCGGTGGATCTGTTCTAAGCCATGAATTTCAAGCCGACTTCCATCCTGCTGGGATCTCTTGCCCTGGGCCTTGCCGCCGCGATGCCCGCCCCGTCCGCCCATGCCGCCGACGAGGCCGAACGCGTCGCCGCCGTGATCAATGACGACGTCATTTCGGTGCATGATCTCGATCAGCGCCTCAAGCTGGTCCTGATGTCCTCGAACCTGCCCGACACGGTCGAGACCCGCAGCCGCGTGATGCCCACCGTGGTGCGCAATCTGATCGACGAGCATCTCGAACTGCAGGAAGCCCGCAAGCAGAAGGTCGAAGTCGAATCCGGCGAAATCGCCAATGCGCTCGGCAACATCGAACGCCAGAACAACATGCCGCGCGGCGCTATGGAAAAGCTTCTGCGCCAGCATGGCGTCGACCCCGATACGCTGCGCCAGCAGATCCGCGCCAGCCTGGCCTGGAACGAAACGGTTCATCAGGAACTGACCCACGACATCCATGTCGGCGACGACGCGGTCAATACCCGCATGGCCAACCTCAAGGCCAATATCGGCAAGCCCGAATATCTGGCCGGCGAGATCTATCTGGCGGTCGACGGCCCGCGCAACGAAGAGCAGGTGCGCAGCCTGGCCGAGCGCCTGATCGAACAGCTGCGCAACGGCGCGCCGTTCCAGTCGCTGGCCCAGCAATTCAGCCAGAATGGCGGCGGCGGCCAGCTGGGCTGGGTGTCCGAGGGCATGCTCGACGACGAGCTGATGCGTGCTCTGGGCCGCCTGCAGATCAATTCGATCACCCCGCCGATCCGCGCCAATGACGGCTACCACATCCTGCTTTTGATGGATAAGCGCAAGATCGGCGACGGCATGTCGAGCGGTCCCACCGTCGATCTGCTGTCGATCGAGCTCAACAGCCTGCCTTCCGCCACTTTCCCCGAGCGCGACGCCCAGCTGAAGCGCTTCCAGGAAGCGATGATGCAGTACAGCGGCTGCGACAATCTCGAACAGGGCAGCAAGAACACGCCGTCGACCGGCTATAGCCGCAGCGACAAGGTGCCCGAGAATTCGCTGCCGCCCGAAGTGCTCAATTTGATCTCGAAGCTCGAGATCGGCCAGCTGTCCCAGCCTCTCGACATGCCGAATTCGCGCCGCTTCTTCGCGGTTTGCGGCCGTCATGCCGACGAGGCCAACGGCCTGCCGTCCTATGACGACATCAAGCGCCGCATGGAGAACGAGCAGCTGGAGAATCTGGCCCGCCGTTATCTGCGCGACCTGCGCCGCAACGCTTACGTGGATGTGAGAATCTAATTCATGTTGCCGCTTGCGCTGACCATGGGCGATCCCGCCGGTATCGGCGGAGAGATCGCCTTGGCGGCGTGGCTGCGGGGCGGTTTGCCGCCCTTTTTCCTGATCGATGATGCCGACCGGCTGGAAAGCCTGGCCAAAAGCCTGGGCTGGGACGTGCCGGTCCGCCGGATCACCGATCCTGCCGGGATCGTGCCCGAGGCGTTGTGCGTCCTGCACCGCCCGCTGCCGGTTCCCGCTCATCCTGGACAGCCGGATTCCGCCAATGCATCCGCCGTGATCGGCTCGATCGAGGAAGCCGTCCGTCTGACCATGGCCGGCCGGGCCGGCGCCGTGGTGACCAACCCGATCCACAAGCAGAGCCTTTATCAGGCCGGTTTCAAATTTCCCGGCCACACGGAATTCCTGGCCGATCTAGCCGGCGTCGAGCGGGTGGTGATGCTGCTGTCGAGCCCCGGTCTCTCGGTGGTGCCGGTCACCATCCATCAGTCGCTGAGGGACGCAATCGCCACCTTGAGTTCGGATCTGATCGTCGAGACCGCCCGCATCGTCGATGCCGGCCTGCGCCGCGATCTCGGCATCGCCAAGCCGCGCCTGGCGCTGGCCGGGCTGAACCCCCATGCGGGCGAGGGCGGCGCGCTGGGACGGGAGGATCAGGAGATCATCGCTCCCGCCGTGGCGCGGTTGCGCGAGGAGGGGATCGACGCAAGGGGGCCGCTGCCGGGGGACACCATGTTCCACGCTGAAGCGCGCGCCACCTACGACGTGGCTTTGGGCATGTATCACGACCAGGTGCTGATCCCGATCAAGACCCTCGATTTTCATGGCGGGGTCAATGTCACCCTGGGCCTGCCCTTCATTCGCACCTCGCCCGACCACGGCACGGCATTCGGGCTGGCCGGCACCGGCACGGCGCGTCCCGACAGTCTGGTCGCGGCGCTGAAGCTGGCTGCCCGGATGGTGGAGAACCGCCGTGGCTGATCCGTTGCCGCCCCTGCGCGAGGTGATCGCCGCCCACGGTCTGGACGCCAAGAAGTCGCTCGGCCAGCATTTCCTGTTCGACCTCAATCTGACCGGCCGCATCGCGCGCGGCGCCGGCGATCTGGCGACCGGCACCACCATCGAGATCGGCCCCGGCCCCGGCGGCCTGACTCGCGCCTTGCTGGAAGCGGGCGCCCGGCATGTGATCGGCGTCGAGCGCGACGACCGCGCCATCGCCATTCAGAACGAGATCGCGGCGGCCTATCCCGGCCGTCTGGAAATTATCGCCGACGATGCGCTCAAGGTCGACGTCGCCAAGCTGGGCGAGGCGCCGCGCCGCATCGTCGCCAATCTGCCCTACAATATTTCGACCGTGCTGCTGACCCGCTGGCTGGCCGAGGCCGAAGCGTTCGAAAGCTTTACCCTGATGTTTCAGAAGGAAGTGGTCGATCGCCTTGCCGCCGCGCCCGGCTCCAAGGATTACGGGCGCTTGTCGGTGCTGACCCAATGGCGCTGCGTGGTGAAGCCGCTGTTCTCGCTGTCGCGCGAAGCTTTCACCCCGCCGCCCAAGGTGGCCAGCACGGTGGTCAAGATCATCCCGCGCGCCGAACCGCTGGCGCCGGCCAGGATGGCGACGCTGGAAAAGGTCACCGCCGCCGCGTTCGGCCAGCGCCGCAAGATGCTGCGCTCCAGCCTCAAGGCGCTGGGCAATGCCGAGGCGCTGCTCGAAGCGGCCGGCCTGGAGCCGACCCGCCGCGCCGAGGAGATCCCCGTCGAAGGCTTCTGCGCCCTGGCGCGCGCGGTCGATGACGGGATCTGATCCCTTCGCCATTGCCGTCGCCCATCACCGCGCCGGGCGGCTGGGCGAGGCGATGGAGCTTTACAAACAGATCCTGCGCGCCAATCCAGGCCATGCCGGCGCCCTGCACATGCTGGGCGTGCTGGTGCACAAGATCGGCGATCCCGCCGCGGCGGTGAAGTTCATCCTCGAAGCGTTGCGCCTCGATCCCACACCGGCTTTTCTCTATGCCGACCTCGCGCTGGCGCTGCTCGATTGCGGCCGCCCCGCCGATGCCACCCGCGCTTTCCGCGCGGCGCTGCTGCTCGATCCCGGCCATGCCCGCGCCGCTTTCTCGCTGGCGGTGCTGATCGAGGATTCCGGGCAGCGCGCCGAGGCCATTCCGTTCTATTACTGGGCGGCCCAGCTGGAGCGCGATCCGTCGCGCAGCCTCAATAATCTCGGCACCGCCTTGACCAAGGAACAGCGCGCCGAAGAGGCCCTGGTGCCGCTGCGCGCGGCGCTGGCGGCCGATCCCGGCATGGTCGAGGGCTGGTACAATCTGGCCCAGGCGCTACGCTGCGCGCTGCGGCTCGACGAGGCGCTGGCGCTCTATCGCCGGGCCCTGACGGTGTCGCCGGCTCATCCGATGGTCAATGCCGATTATGCGACCTCTTTGCTGCTGGACGGGCAGTTCAGGGAAGGCTGGGCGCGGCATGAATGGCGCTGGCGGACGCCCGTCTTCGATTCCTATCAACGCGGCTTCCCGCAGCCGCTCTGGGATGGCGCGCCGCTGGCCGGGCGGCGCCTGCTGCTGCATGGCGAGCAGGGCCTGGGCGACGTGATCCAGTTCTGCCGCTATGCACCGCTGGTGGCGGGCGGCGAGGTCGTGCTGGAGGTCCATGCGCCGCTGGTGCGCCTGTTGCGCAATCTGCCGGGGATCAGCCGCGTCATCGCGCGCGGCGAGCCTTTGCCGCCGTTCGATCTGCAGTGCCCGCTGATGAGCCTGCCGCGCCTGTTTCCGGAAATCCCGCCGGCGCCCTATCTGCCGGCGCCGCCGGTTCGGGCAGGCGAGGGAAAGCCGCGCATCGGCTTGGTCTGGGCTGGCTCGGCAAACCATCCCGACGACCGGTACCGGTCGCTGCCCAAGGCGGCGCTGGCGCCGTTGCTGGCCGCCGTGGACGCGGAATGGTTCAGCCTTCAGCTCGGTGGCGTGCCGCCCGAGGGCGTGGCGGACTTGACCGCCGGCATCGGCGATTTCGCCGACACGGCCGAGCGGTTGGCCCAGCTTGACCTGCTGATCAGCGTGGATACCTCGATCGCCCATCTGGCCGGCGCCATCGGCCGCCCGGTCTGGGCGCTGCTGGCCTATACGCCGGATTGGCGCTGGCAGCTCGGGCGCCCGGATACGCCCTGGTATCCGAGCATGCGATTGTTCCGTCAGAAGCGCCCTGGCGACTGGGCCGGGGTGACCGCCGAGGTCGCCGAGGCTCTCAGGTCTTACTGCGCAGGGCGTTGACGAAGTCGGGCAGCCCGACCTGGCGCTCGCGCTTCAGGCGCTCGGCGGTCAGGATCGCCTTGACCGAAGCGACCGAGCTGTCGAGCTGGTGGTTGACGACGATGTAGTCATATTCCGGCCAGTGGCTCATCTCGTCGCCGGCCTTGGCCATGCGCTTCTTCACCACTTCCTCGCTGTCCTGGGCGCGCGACTTCAGGCGGCGCTCCAGTTCCTCGACGGCGGGCGGCAGGATGAAGATGCTGGCCAGGTCCGAGCGCGCGCCCTGGCGCATTTGCTGGGTGCCCTGCCAGTCGATGTCGAACAGCACGTCCTTGCCCGCGGCCAGCGCGTCGCGCACCGGTTTGGCCGGGGTGCCGTAGTAATTGTCGAACACCTTGGCGTGTTCCAGCATCTCGCCCTCGGACACCATGCGTTCGAAGGTGGCGATGTCGACGAAATGGTAATCCTTGCCGTCGACTTCCCCCGGGCGCGGCGCGCGCGTGGTGGCCGAGACCGACATTTCCAGCTGAGGATCGGTCGCCAGCAATTCGCGGGCGATGGTGGTCTTGCCGGCGCCCGACGGAGAGGACAGCACCAGCATCAGGCCGCGGCGGCGGACGGGGACGAAGGTCTGGGTCATTCGATGTTTTGTACCTGTTCGCGGAATTGTTCGATGGTGGCCTTGAGCCCGAGGCCGATCCGCGTCAGCGCGATGTCATTGGCCTTCGAGCACAGGGTATTGGCTTCGCGGTTGAATTCCTGGCAGAGGAAATCGAGCTTGCGGCCGACCGGTTCGACGGCGGCCAGCATCTTGCGCGCGGCGGCGATATGCGCGCCCAGGCGGTCGAGCTCTTCGCGCACATCGGCCTTGCCGAGCAGCAGTGCCACTTCCTGGGCCAGACGATCCTCGGAGACCGGCGCGCCGGCTTCCAACAGGGTAGCGACCTGCTGGCGCAGCTTCGCTCTCGCTTGAGCGGGATCGAGCGTGGCGGCGTTGACGGCGTCGGTGACCAGGAAGGCGATCTCGTCGAGATGGCCGGTCAATATCGCGCCCATGCGCTTGCCTTCATCGGCGCGCATCGCTTCCATCTGGGCCAGCGCCTTGTCGCATTCGGCCAGCAGGGTCTTGGCGGCTTCGCTGTCCTCGCCGGCCGGATCGGCGCTCTCGCCGCTTTCCAGCACGCCGCGCAAGGCCAGCAACCCGTCGAGGCGCGGCGGGGCGAGGTCCGGGGCCTTTTCCTGCCAGCGGCGGGACAAAGCGATCAGTTGGTCGAGCAGCGCCTCATTGACGGCGACGGCGCCCTGCTGGGATTTATGGGTGACGGTCAGATTGACGGTGATGTTGCCGCGCTTGAAGCGCTTCTGCACCGCGTCGCGCACCGGCAGATCGAGGAAGTCGTAGCCGGGCGGCAGGCGGGTCCGCACGTCGAGGCCGCGGCCATTGACGCTTTTGACCTCCCAGGCCCAGCCGAGTCCATTTTCCTCGCCGCTAACCCGGGCATAGCCGGTCATGCTGCTGATGCTCACCGAGCCCCTCCTCCAGTTGGCCGCACTCTCCCCCAATCGGTCCGGCGCGTCAACGGGCCGACAGATCGTACAGCCGGTCCAAGTCCAGATGTGCTTCGAGATGCCGCGCCAGATCGTCGAGCACCGTCTCGACCCGCGCTTCATAGGATAGCTCGCTTGCCACGCCGTCGGCGAAGCGGGTGAGGAAGCGGCGGCGGAAGGCGTCGGCGGCGAACAGGCCATGCAGATAGAGGCCCATCACGCTGCCATCCGCCGACACCGCGCCATCGGGTTTGCCGGCCAGGGTGCAGAAGGGGCGGGCGCAATCGGCGCCGGCGGTGACGCCCATATGCATCTCGAAGCCGCGCACGGTCTCGTCGAGGCACTGGCCTTCCACGGCGACCAGGGTCTTCTCGCTGCCCATCACCGTCTGCACCGCCAGCAGGCCGAGGCCGGGCGCGCTGCCGGGCGGGCCTTCGACGCCGTCCGGATCGGCCACCAAGGTGCCCAGCATCTGGTATCCGCCGCAGATGCCCAGCACCTGTCCGCCGCGCCGGTGGTGCGCCAGCAGATCGATATCCCAGCCCTGGGCGCGCAGGAAGGCGAGGTCGGCCAAAGTGGCCTTGGAGCCGGGCAGGATGATCAGGTCTGCATCGGCGGGCAGCGGCGTGCCGGGCGGGATGAAGGCGAGGTCGACCGACGGTTCGGCGGCCAGCGGATCGAAATCGTCGAAATTGGCGATGCGCGACAGCATCGGCACGGCGATTTTGACCTTGGCGTCTTTCTTCCGTCCGTCGCCCAGGCTGACGCTGTCCTCGGCCGGCAGCGCGGCGGCCCCCGTGAACCACGGCACCAGGCCGATCGGCGTCCAGCCGGTACGGGCGGCGATCATCCCCATACCCTCGTCGAACAGCGAGGGATCGCCGCGGAATTTATTGACGATGAAGCCTTTGACCCGGGCGCGCTCCGCCTCGGGCAGCAGGACATGGGTGCCGACCAGCTGGGCGATGACGCCGCCGCGCTCGATGTCGCCGGCCAGGATCACCGGCAGATCGGCCGCTTCGGCAAAGCCCATATTGGCGATATCGCCGGCCCGCAGATTGACCTCGGCGGCGCTGCCGGCTCCTTCGACGATCACCAGGTCGCGGCCTTCGCCGACGATGCCGAAGCTTTCCAGTACGGCGGGCAGCAGGGTGGATTTCAGGCGCTGATAGTCCGCCGCGCCGCTGCTGGTCAGCACCTTGCCCTGCACCACCACCTGGGCGCCCCGGTCGGATTGCGGCTTCAGCAGGACGGGGTTCATATGCCTGCTGAGCGGCAGCCCGGCGGCGCGCGCCTGCAGCGCCTGGGCGCGGCCGATCTCGCCGCCATCTTCGGTGACGGCGGCGTTGTTCGACATGTTCTGCGGCTTGAAGGGCGCGACCGACAGGCCGCGTTTGACGAAGGCCCGGCAGAGACCGGCGACGAGCAGGGATTTCCCGACGTCGGACCCGGTCCCCTGGATCATCAAAGACCTAGTGCGCAATGATGTCGCGCAGCGGATCGGCCTTGGGGTTGCTGACCGCATTGTCGAGCACGATCGCGCGTGAGGTGACTTCCTGGTTGTAATAGACGGCGTTCCAGGATTCGCGGGTCGACAGCACGGTGCCTTCCAGCGACAGGCCGCCATAGAGCCCGATGCCGCTCATCGAGAAGGCATACATGTCGGCGCCCAGGTTCGATGTGGTCGAGGCGCCGATGCCGGCGCCGACCACCAGCACGGTCAGGCCGGTATCGGCGCCGAACTTGAACTGGTTGTTGAGCACCGCATGCAGGCCTTTGTCGCTCATGATGGTGAAGATCACGGCGGTGCTTTCCAGGCCGATCTGCAGGCCGAAGCTGCCGCCTTCCATGGTGTAGAAGGAGGGATAGCTCCAATTGCCGTCCGGCAGCTTGGCCAGCAGCACGCCATTGCCGTACTGGCCGCCGAAGATGAAGCCGCCCTTATAGAGGGCCGGCACGATCAGCAAGGCGCGGGCCTGGTCGATCTTGGGCTGGATGCTGTCGCGATAGCTGGGCTCGTTCTTCATCCGCTCCAACGTGGTCAGCGCGGAATTGACGGTCTGCTGCTGGTCCTGCTGGGCGAAAGCAGGAACCGACGACAGCGCCAGCAGGGCGATCAGGGCGAAACGTTTCAACATCATCTCATGACTCTCAGTGACGATAGGCCGGCGGCTGGGCCGGATCGAGGGCGCCATAGCGGCGCGCCAATTCCTGGGCGCGGGAGATCATCGGCTGTTCCTCGCCCTTGATCAGCACATGCAGGGGCACGGTCAGCATCTCCAGCGGATCGCCCGACCACACCACCAGATCGGCGTCGAGGCCCGGTTCGATGCGGCCGGTCTTTTCGGCGAAACCGAACACCTGCGCCGGGTTGCGGGTGATGGCGGCGATGCCCGCCTCCCACGGCAGGCCATGGGCGACGGCATAGCCGGCATTGTAGCGCACCTGGCGGGCGTAATCGCCGCTATAGGGCGGCTTGACGACTACGACGACGCCCGCGGCGGACAGCAGTCCGGCATTCTCCATGCGCGAATTCAGCGATTCGAACTCGTTGGGCAGATCGGTCTGCGGATCGACCAGTACCGGATAGCCCGAGGCGGCGATGTCGCCCGCCACCTGCCAGCCTTCCTCGACGCTGTCGAGGATGATCTTCAGCTTGAGCCGCTTGCCCAGCTCGATGACGCGGCGGATGTCGGCGGCGCGGTGCACTTCGATCAGCAGCGGTTCCTTGCCCTGCAGGATCGGCTGCAGGGCTTCGAGGTCTTCCTTGCTCTGGCGATAGGGGCGGTGCGTGCCATGCTCGTAGCCGCCCTTGTTGGCGCCATAGGAGGCCGCTTCGTCGAGATCGGCCTCCAGCCGCTGCAGCACGCTGGCGTGGCTGCCGCCGATCCGGCCGGCGGCGCCGCTGCTGGCGTCGGCCGACAAAGCGGCGTAGCGGCGGGTGATCGAATTGGCCGACCCCGACAGATCGATGACGGCGGCCTGGCCGGCGAACAGCTTGTCGCCCTTCTTGTCGCCGCGGCCCGGCAGTTCGGGAACGATCACCGCGCGGGTGACGCCGCCCATGCGGGCGACCGGGATCAGCATCGAGGCCGGATTGACGCCCAGCGACACGTCGAAAGCGGCCGACAGATGGTCGGTGGCGCCGGCGAAATCGTCGCTCGTCGCTTCGCCTTCCACTTCGCCGGCACCCAGGGCGGTGTTGCTGGCCACCACGCCCGGCGTGACCAGATGGCCCTGGGCGTCGATGATCCGCGCACCGGCGGGAACGGAGACATTGGCGCCGACGGCGGCGATGCGTCCATCCTTGACGATGACGCTGCCATCGGCGATCAGGCCGGCGCTGCCCAGGGTCATGATTTTGGCGTGGGTGATGGCGATGGTTTCGGCCTGCGCCGTGCCCATCAGGCTGATGGCGGCGGCGAAGGCCAGCAGGGAATATTTAAGGGCGGGGTAGCCTACCCCGCACCCTCGGGGTCCTCGCTTCGCTCGTCCGAGCGCGCCAGGATTTTGTGAGTCGCTTCTGAAGCGGCGCGCTCTGCTCATGGCCGGGCTCCCGGATGGGCCGGGCCCGCTTGGCCCAGCTCGAAATCGGACAGGGGTTGACGGGTCGGATCGTGGCGGTCGAACACCACCGCGCCGTCGACATAGACCTGCTCGGTCAAGGCGTAGACGCTGAACGGATCGGCGCTCCACAGCACCACGTCGGCCATCTTGCCGGGCTCCAGCGTGCCGGTCTGGTTGAGCACGCCGATCGCCTTGGCGGGATTGGCGGTAACCCATTTGATCGCCTCGGCCTCGTCGATCTCGATCCCGGCGCGGCGGCCGGCGGCCAGGGCAATGGCGGCTTCCTGCGGCAGATGCTGGGTCAGGATGGCGTCGTCGGAATGGATCACCGTGCAGACGCCGGCCTTGCTCAGCAGGGCGGCGTTCTCCTCGATGCCGTCGAAGCTTTCCATCTTGAAGCCCCACCACTCGCCCCAGGTGGCGACGCAGATGTCTTCCTTCCGCAGGATGTCGGCCACCTTGTAGGCCTCGGAGCCATGGTGGAACATCGAGATGTGGAAGCCGAATTCGTGGCTGATGGCGATCATCTGCGCCATTTCGTCGCCGCGGTAGCAATGGTTCTGCACCAGGATCGATCCATCCAGCACGCCGGCCAGGGTGTCCATCTGCAGGTCGCGCTTCGGCGCCTCGGGCGCCTTGTCGGCCTTGCCGGCCTTATAATCGGCCAGTTTCTTGTGATACTCGTCCCATTTGCGGCGGTAGTCCTGGGCTTCGATCCACGCTTTGCGATAGCCGAAAATATTGCCCATGCGGGTCGAGGGGGCGCGGTTCTTGCTGCCATAGACGCGCTTGGGGTTTTCGCCGCAAGCCATCTTGAGGCCATAGGGCGCGCCGGGGAACTTCATGTCCTGCACGGTCCGGCCCGGCACATTCTTCAGGATCACCGCGCGGCCGCCGAACAGATTGGCGGAACCGGGCAGAATCTCCAGCGTGGTGATGCCGCCTTCCAGCGCGCGGATGAAGCCGGGGTCCTGCGGCCACACCGAATGCTCGGCCCACACCTGCGCGGTGTTGGGATCGGTCGCTTCGTTGCCGTCGGAATTGGCCCACACTTCCGGGGTCGCATAGACGCCGAGATGGCTGTGCGCGTCGATGATGCCCGGGGTGACGAACTTGCCATGGGCGTCGACGACCTTGGCCCCGGCGGGAACCGGCAGGTTGGCGCCGATCGCGGTGATCTTGCCGCCGTCCAGGATCACCGTGCCGTTGTCGATGCGGCTGCCGGTCCCCGTGAAGACGGTGGCGCCGACCAAAGCGACAATGGAGGAGGGCAGACCCTGGTAGGTGCTGGGGAAGGGGTCGCTGTCGGACGCCGGGTCGAGGCCGGGATAGGATTTCTCCTTGGCCTGTTCGTTACCGCCGGACGAGGTCTGGCTGGCGCCCGATTGTGGTGGAACCGTCGCGCACGCCGACAGCACCATCACCGCAGCGAGAGAGGCTGCCGAAAGACGATTTTTCATGGGCGAGGATGCTACCGGTGTTTCAGCCTTTACGCAATTAGCCCCGCCTGTGCGAGAATGGCCGAAAATAACGTCCGGGGAGGTTCGGATGAGCGGCAAGATCGTCTCGGCCTGCGATGCGCTGGCTATCATTCCCGACGGCGCCACCCTCTGCACGTCCGGCTTCGTCGGCATCGGCACGCCGGATCAGCTGCTGGCTGCGCTGGAGCAGCGGTTTCTGGCCGGGAACGGGCCGCACGACCTGACTTTGGTGTTCGCGGCCGGGCAGGGTGACGGTAAGAACCGCGGTCTCAACCGGCTGGGCCATGAGGGGTTGCTGAAACGGGTGATCGGCGGCCATTGGGGCCTGATTCCGAAGATCGGCCAGCTCGCCCTCGATCAGCGCATCGAGGCCTATAACCTGCCGCAGGGGGTGATCTCGCATCTCTACCGCGAGATCGCCGCGCACCGGCCCGGACTGCACACCAAGGTCGGGCTGCATACCTTCGTCGATCCGCGCCTGGAAGGCGGGCGCATCAATGAGGCGACGCGCGAGGACCTGGTCCGCCTCGTCGAGATCGATGGCGAGGAATGGCTGTTCTACAAATCCTTCCCGATCCATTTCGCCCTGCTGCGCGGCACTACCGCCGATCCCAATGGCAACATCACCATGGAGCGTGAGGCTCTGCCGCTCGACAGCCTGGCCATGGCGATGGCGGCCAAGAACAGCGGCGGTTTCGTGATCGCCCAGGTCGAGCGCATCGCTCAGCCGAATTCACTCGATCCGCGCCGGGTGCAGGTGCCCGGCATCCTGGTCGATTGTGTCGTGGTGGCCGAGCCGGAACATCATCCGCAGACCTATGCCACCGTCTATAATCCCGCTTATGCGGGCGAGATCCGCGTGCCGGTGGCGTCGAGCGAGCCGATGCCGCTCGACGAGCGCAAGGTGATCGCGCGGCGAGCGGCGTGCGAGCTGCCGCCCTTCGGCGTGGTCAATCTCGGCATCGGCATGCCGGAAGGCGTCTCGGCGGTGGCGGGCGAGGAGCGCATCCTCTCCTACATCACTCTGACCGCCGAGCCGGGCGTGATCGGCGGAATGCCGGCCAGCGGCCTCGATTTCGGCGCGGCGGTCAATACCGACGCGATCATCGCCCAGAACCAGCAATTCGATTTCTACGATGGTGGCGGGCTCGACATGGCCTGCCTGGGCATGGCCGAATGCGACGCCGAGGGCAACGTCAATGTCAGCCGCTTCGGCAAGAAGCTGGCCGGCTGCGGCGGCTTCATCAATATCAGCCAGAACGCCCGGCGCCTGGTGTTCGTCGGCACCTTCACCGCCGGCGGGCTGGAGATCGCCATCGAGGATGGGCGCCTGCGCATCGTCAAGGAAGGCCACAGCCGCAAATTCATCGCCAAGGTGCATCAAGTCACCTTCAACGGCGCCTATGCCGCCGAATTGGGCCAGCCGGTTCTCTATGTCACCGAGCGCTGCGTGTTCCGTCGTACCCGGGACGGCGTCGAACTAATCGAGGTGGCGCCCGGCATCGACATCGAGCGCGACATCCTGGCCCATATGGCGTTCGAGCCGATCATCAGGAACCCGGCGCCGATGGACCCGGCCTTGTTCCAGCCCGGCGCGATGGGGCTGGTGCGCCGCATTCTGCGGCTCGATCTGGACAGCCGGATCAGCTTTGACGCCGGGCGCGGCATCCTGTTCCTCGATTTCGCCGGGCTGATGGTGCGGCGGCGCGAGGATGTCGACCGCATCCAGGCGGCGGTCGAGACGCGGGTCAAGGCGATCGGCCGCAAGGTGCCGATGGTGGTCAATTACGACCATTTCGACATCGCCGGCGATATCCTCGACGCCTATGCGGCGATGGTCCGGCATCTCGAGGAGACCTGCTACACGCGGGTGTCGCGCTATACCAGCGATGCCTTCGAGCTGATGAAGCTGGGCAGTTCGATGCTGAAATCGATGCCGACCCGCGTTTGTGCGAGCCAGGACGAGGCGGCCCAGCTGGCTATTTCAGAGTAAGCGGCAGTCCGGCGACGACCAGCACGACCGAATCGGCGATGGCGGCGATGCGCTGATGCAGTTCGCCGGCGTAATCGCGGAACTGCCGCGCCAAGGAATTGTCGGGCACGATGCCCCAGCCGACCTCGTTGCTGACCAGCACCACCGGAGCATTCAGGCCCGACAGCACTCGCAGCAGCGCGTCGCAAGACTGGGGCACGTTGCGCTCGCCGGCCATCAGATTGCCCAGCCACAGGGTCAGGCAATCGACCAGGATCGGCTGGCCGGGCTTGCTTTCCCGCAGCAGCGAGGCGGCCAGGCCGATGGGTTCCTCGACCGTGCGCCAATGATCGCCGCGCCGCTCGCGGTGTTTGGCGATACGCTCGGCCATTTCGCCGTCGCCGGCCGAACCGGTGGCGAGATAGACCGGTGTCGCCTCTCCGTCGAACAGGTTTTCGGCATAGGCGCTCTTGCCCGAGCGGGTGCCGCCCAGCACGAGGGTGAGCTTGTTCATTCATTGATCTCCAGATTGACTCCGCCCACGCGCCAGCCGTCGCCGATCGCGTCGAGCCGGGTCAGCGACAGCGGATCGATGACGAAGGACAAGGCGGCTTGCGGCGTAAGGTCGAGGGCCAGGGACAGGGCGGCGCGGATGGTGCCGGCATGGGCGACGGCGATGATGTCGCGCCCCTCGAACTGGCGGGTCAGGCCGATGATGGCGTCGCGCGCCCGCACCATCAAAGTCTCGAAGCTTTCGCCGCCAGGCGGCGCGGTGCAGGCCGGATCTTGCCAGAAGGCGGCCACCAGCGGGTCCTTGGATTGATCCAGCTCGGCCCAGCGGCGCCCCTGCCAATGGCCGAAATCCTGTTCCTGCAAGGCGGGTTCGACGATGGCGGGCGCGACGCTCAACCCGGCCGCCTCGATGGCGCCCAGGGTCTGATGGCAGCGCAGCAGGCCGCTCTCAACCACCACCGCCTGAGGCGGCAGGCGCCGGGCCAGGGCGGAGAGGCGTTCCTCGTCGGACAGGTCGCAGGGCGGGTCGAGCCGGCCGCAGATACGGTTTTCAGGGTCGGGAACAGGGGCGTGGCGCAGCCACCACCAGCGGGTAATCGACGTGCTCATGGGCGGGCAAGGATAGCGAGAAGAACGGCAAGTTCCACGCATTGTTGAATGGCGCCCAGCACATCGCCGGAATATCCGCCGATCTTGCGGCGGGCGAGCAGGGCCACGGCACCCCCGGCCAGCACGGCGGCGATGACGCAGACGGCGGCGCGATAGGGGATGAGCCAGCACGGGACCGCCAGAGCCAGGATGACGGCGATGATGGCCGTCCAGCGCGGCAGTGTCCCAAATCCGGCCGCCAGGCCGCCTGATGATGCCGGGGGCATCAGCGTCATGACGACGGGCAACGCGGCCCGGGACATCATATGGGCGATGATCAGCGGCGCCGCCGGATTGACGAACGAGACGATGATCGATGCCTTCAGCAGTACGGAGACGATCAGCGCCAGGGTGCCGTATGCACCGATACGGCTGTCGCGCATGATGGCGATGATGCGGTCCTTGTCGCGTCCGCCGCCGAAGCCGTCGGCGCAATCGGCTAGACCATCCTCATGGAGGGCGAAGGTCAGCATCATGCCGGCGGCGAGCGCGATGAAAGCGCACGGCCAGGCCGGCCACAGATGCCCCGCCAGCAGATAGAGCGCGGCGATGATCGCGCCGATCAGCCCGCCGACCAGCGGAAAGGCCCACATGCAGCGGGCCATCGCGCCGTCGGCCAGAGTCTCGGGAAGGGAGACGGGCCAGCGCGTCAGGAAGGACAGCGCCAGCCGGAAATCGGTGATCACGAGCGTCGCCGCGCCGCGGCCGGACCGCCGCGCAGGCGCTGGGTTTCGGTGGACAGCAGATTCTCGATATGGCGGCCCTGGAACAGGGTGATGCCGACCGACTGGCCGACCTGGATGGCGTTCACCGCGTCGCAGCGGCACAGGATGGTGCGCGACGGGCCGCATTTGCGCACATAATCGGCCAGCAGGCTGCCGTCGGGCAGCTTGCCTTCGACCAGCGAGGCATCCCAGGCCAGCTTCAGCAGATCGATGCCCAGCCGCCCGCGCTCGATGAAGGGCAGGCTGTCGACCGTCACCCCGTCGATGCAGATGCGGTAGCCGCGCTCGCGGGCGAAGTCGCGGGCGAACAGGAAAGCGTTAAGATCGGCGAAGATGTCGACCTTCTGCAGCTCGATGACGATGGTGCCGCGCTGGCTCGATTTCACGCCGTCGTCGAAGGTCAGGAAGTCCTGCGACAGCAGCGTCTGGACATTGAGATTGATCGACACGTCGCCCGACAGGGTGCGGTCGTCATGGCGGTTCAGCAGCGACAGGACGCGGTAATCCAGCGTCTCGGTCAGTTCCTGGAACAGCCAGGGGCTGGAATCGAGCCCGACATTGGGCAGCAGCGTTTCCTGCAATTCCCCGATCGAGAAGAACAGCTCGTAGAACAAGGGCTGGGGCGGCGCCTGGCCGACCACGGCGCAGATCGCCTGGCGCCGCATCATGTTGGCGAGATCGGCGCCCATCAGCGCGGTCTGCAGCTTGGCCAGCAAGGCCGGGGTCAGCGGATCGCGGCGCTTCTGCCGCTGCGGCGTCGTGGCTTCCAGATCGGAGCGCTGCTTGTCCTGGGTGCGCCGCTCGATATCCTCGTTGACCAGACTTTGCGCCATGCGCAGCAGGGTCTGGTAATCCTTGTCGACCACATACCATTCGACGAAGGAGGGGCGGCCTTCGTCGCCCTCGCGCATCAGCACCGGATCGTCGTCGAACAAAAAGCGCAGCTTGATCATCGCCGCCTGCACCTCGTCGAGGGCGACGTCCTTGAAGATCACCACGATGTCGAAATTGGACAGGGCGAAGACCTGGCCCTTGAGGCGGCGGATCAGCCCGTCGAAGGTCGACAAAGCGGCGCGCACATGGTGCTCGCGCCGGTTCATCGGCTGCAGCAGCGACAGGCGGATGCGGCAGGCGCTGCGGCCATGGCGGTGCCGTTCGAGCTTGTAGATATATTCGAGCAGCAGATTTTCGGTCGAGCTGACCGGCGCGCCGGCGGAAAGGGTCATGACACGGCCTTTCGCTTCGGGTTGCGCATCTTGGGCGGGGTGTCGAGCATCAGATTGTTGCCGCACTCGACCCGCAGCTGTCCGGTGATGACGGCATGGCGGGCGGTGCATTGGGCCAGGGTGCAGGCGCCGGCCTTGTCGCACACGCCCATGGTGGTGGCGGCCAGCATCGCCTCGACATAGCGGCCCTGGAACTTCTCCAGCCCGTGATCGACGCCCCAGGCGATGGCGGCTTCGGAATCGCAGCGGGCCAGCAGCAGCTTGGACGGGTCGACATGTTTGAGGGCGGCCATCACCGCGTCGCGCCGGTGCGGTTCGCGCAGTTCCGGCGTCCAGTCCAGCTTATAAAGATCGGCGCCGGTGCGGCCGACTTCCATGAAGGTCAGGGTCGCCTCGTTCAGGCCGTCGATCACCAGATGGCGACCGCGCTCCTTGAGCTTGCGGTGCGCTTCGAAGAAGGCCCGGCTGTCGGCCAGCACGTCGAGGATCTGCACCTCGACGCCCAGCCCCACTCCGTCGGGCAGCGATTCGTCGAGCGACGTGAAGGCGGCGTCCTGCAGCGTGCCGATATTGAGGTTGAGATGCATGGCGGGCGGCGCCTTGGTCAGGCGCAGGCGGCGCATGGCGTCGAGCAGGCGGCGGTCGAGGGTGGCCGACAGATGCTGGAACATCCAGCGGTTGCCCAGCAGATTGACGTCGGGGGCCAGGGCGCGCTGCAGATCGCCGACGCTGATGAAGAATTCCTGGAAGATCACCTCGGCATGGGCGCCGGACAGCGCGATCGCCGATTGGCGGCGGATGAAGGGCGAGGCGTCCAGCATGGTCAGCCGTTCCAGCACCACCGACAGGGTGGTGGCGTCGAGCGGCTTCAGCTCGGGCGCCTGCGCCGTGCGGGTGCGGCCGCGCGCATCGTTCAGCGCGGTCTGCACCATGGTGAAGAACGGATCGAAATCGAAGGTCAGGTCATAGATGGTGCAGAACAAATCGACGCCGTCGCCGCTGTCGTCATTGGTCAGCGGGTCCTTGGCGAACAGGCCGCGCAGGCGGTGGATATGATCCTTGAGGTCGATCGGGCTGGGCTGGTTGATGATGAAGACGATGTCGGCGTTGCTGAGCAGGAAGATCTGTCCGCGATAGGCGCTGACCATCGGCTCCAGCATGCGGCCGGCGACGCGCAGATAGCCCTCCTGCCGATTCTGCGGCTTCAGGCGTGACAGATGCAGGTGCACCGCCATGCGGCCGTCACGAACGCGTCCGACCCGCTCGGCCGCGTCGAGCAGGAGATTTTCCTGGGTAACGGTTTCCGGTCCACCCGGATCGCGCGGCGACGCTTGCATGAGCCCTCGTTATTTTCGCGCAACGATTTTATAGCGTGAAACGCTCTCTGTCACTCTAACTGCCTGACCTTGCGAATCGAGCGGGATTGGACTAGCTAGACGGAGAGTTATTTACCTGCCGGGTGGAGAGATATGAGCGAACCGCATGCGCTGCTGGACCTGATCGGCCGCCTCGAAGGCGGACGGGTATTGTGCGTCGGCGACGTGATGCTGGACCGCTTCGTCTATGGCGATGTCGATCGCATCTCGCCCGAGGCGCCGATTCCGGTGCTCCGCGTGCGGCGCGAAGAGGCGATGCTGGGCGGCGCCGGCAATGTGGTGCGCAATCTGGTGGCGCTGGGCGGCCAGCCGCATTTCCTGGCGGTGGTGGGCGACGATCCGGCCGGCCGCGAGGTCAGCCGCCTGGTCGGCGACCATCGCAGCGTCGATCCCCGCATGGTGGTCGAGCCCGAGCGCCAGACTACCATCAAGACCCGCTTCATCGGCGGTACCCAGCAATTGCTGCGCGCCGACCACGAGACCCAGAGCACCCTGTCGACCAATTCGCGCGACCAGCTGTTGTCCGAGGCCAAGGAACTGATCCCGCAGGTCGAGGTGGTGGTGTTGTCCGATTATGGCAAGGGCGTGCTGGGCGCCGGCCTGACCCAGGCGGTGATCGCCGCGGCCCGCGCCGCCGGCAAGGCGACCATCGTCGATCCCAAGGGCACCGACTACACGGTCTATCGCGGCGCCACCCTGGTGACGCCCAACCGCAAGGAACTCCACGAAGCGACTGGCCGTCCGGTCGGCACTGACGAGGAAATCGTCGTCGCCGCCCGTCAGCTGATCGAATTGTGCGGCATCGAGCAGGTGCTGGCCACCCGCAGCCAGGACGGCATGAGCCTGGTCTCCGCCACCGACGCCGTGCATCTCAAGGCCGAAGCGCGCGAAGTGTTCGACGTGTCCGGCGCCGGCGATACTGTCGTGGCGACCCTGGCCGCCGCGCTGACCGCGGGCGCTTCGCTGGCCGAAGCGGCCCGCCTGGCCAATGTCGCCGCCGGCATCGTGGTCGGCAAGGTCGGCACCGCCGTTGCCTATGCCGACGATCTGATCGCCGCTTTGCATCATTCCGAAGTGGCGGCCGCCGAGAACAAATTCGCCAGCCGCCATGCGGCGCTGGAGCAGGTGGCGCGCTGGCGCCATCTCGGCAAGAAGATCGGTTTCACCAATGGCTGCTTCGATCTGCTGCATCCCGGCCATGTCTCGCTGCTCGACCAGGCGCGCGGCCAGTGCGACAGGCTGGTGGTCGGTCTGAATTCCGATGCGTCGGTGAAGCGTCTGAAGGGCGAGACCCGCCCGGTGCAGACCGAAGTTTCGCGCGCCACCGTGCTGGCGTCGCTGTCGGCGGTCGATCTGGTGGTGATCTTCGAAGAAGACACGCCGCTGGAACTGATCAAGGCGCTGAAGCCCGACGTGCTGGTCAAGGGAGCCGATTACAGCGTCGACCAGGTGGTCGGCGGCGAGTTCGTCATGTCGACCGGCGGGCGTGTGTTCCTGGCCGACCTGAAGGCCGGACATTCGACCACTTCCACCATCGCGCGGATGGCGAAGTGATGGAACGATTTCCTGAAATCGTTCCACGGCCGCTCGTCGGCCGCCGCGCTGCCGACGGCTGTTGTCACACAGGCAACATAGCTTGGCGCGGTAGCCCAGCGGCTGGAAGCCGCGCCCGGCGCTTGAGGGGCAAACATGACTAAAAAAACCGCCGTCATCCTGCTGTCGGGCGGGCTGGATTCCGCCACCTGCCTGGCGATGGCCCGCGATCAGGGCTTCCGCACCCTGGCGATCTCGTTCCGCTATGGGCAGCGTCACGCCGTCGAGCTGGCGGCGTCGCAGCGCGTCGCCAAGGCGCTGGGCGCCGACCGCCACCAGATCGTCGACATCGATCTGCGCGCCTTCGGCGGCTCGGCTCTGACCGCCGACATCGATGTGCCCAAGGACCGTCCCGAGGCCGAGCTGGAAAGCGGCGTGCCGATCACCTATGTGCCGGCTCGCAACACCATCTTCCTGTCCTTCGCCCTCGCCTTGGCCGAGGTCGAGGACGCCGCCGACATCTTCATCGGCGTCAATGCCGTGGATTACAGCGGCTATCCCGATTGCCGCCCGGAATTCGTCGCCGCCTTCGAGGCGATGGCCAATCTCGCCACCAAGGCCTCGGCGGTCGATGGGCGCAAGCTGACCATCCATGCGCCGCTCATGCATCTGACCAAGGCCGACATCATCAGGACCGGCCGCAAGCTGGGCGTCGATTACGGCCTGACCATCAGCTGTTACGATCCGACCCCCGCGGGTGAATCGTGCGGGCATTGCGATTCCTGTCAGCTGCGCAAGAAGGGTTTCGCCGACGCCGGCGTGCCCGATCCGACCCGCTACGCTTGACGGAAGCGTTTCTTTTCTTTAGAAAATATCGAGTGGATATTTTTCTGGAGAAATAGATGGCGCTTCCTGCCGCCAGCCTTCAGCAGCAACAGGCGGTGTTGACCACCGCCACGGTGCGCGCCGCCGACTTCCTCGGATTGAACAGCGGCGACCTGGCCCGCGTGCTCGGCGTGTCGCCCGCTTCGGTGACGCGGATGCGCCAGGGCACCTTCCAGCTCGACCGCGACAGCAAGGCCTTCGAACTGGCGCAGCTGCTGGTTCGATTGTTCCGCTCGCTCGATTCGATCGTCGGCGGAGACGGTGACTCGCTACGGTCCTGGATGACCTCTTCCAACACGGCGCTCGGCCATCGCCCGGTCGAGCTGATCCGCAGCGTGCGGGGCCTGGTGGCGACGGTGGATTATGTCGATTCCCGGCGAGCCATCCTCTAACACGCACCCCTTTTCCGGCGAGATCTGGCGGATGGTGGAAAGCCAGAGCCGCTCCTCGACCCTGTCGCTGACCAATACGCTGGAAGAGCAGGCGGTGCTCGAACAGCTGATCGAGGAGGTGAAACCGGAATTTCCCCCCGACTGCGCCGGCCTGCATTATCTGCTGGCGACCCCCTTCCGCTATGCGCCCTATCCCTATGGTTCGCGCTTTCGGCGCGCCGGGCAGCGCGAAGGGGTGTTCTACGCCTCGCGCCGGATCGAGACGGCGGCAGCCGAGCTGGCCTTCTACCGGCTGCTGTTCTTCAAGGAATCGCCGGACACCAAATTGCCGGCGCGCGCCGTCGAGCACACCGCCTTCAGCGTGCGGGTAAAGGGCAGCGCCGCCGATCTCACCAGGCCGCCTTTCGATGCGGAGCGGGCGCGCTGGGAGCATCTGACCGATTATGCCGATTGCCAGGACCTGGCCGACCAGGTCCGCGCCGACGGGGTCGACATCCTGATCTATCGCTCGGTGCGCGATCCCCTGGGCGGCAACAATGTCGCGCTGCTGACGCCCAAGGCCTTCGCCGACACCGCCTATCGCCGGCAGGAGACCTGGCGGCTGTTCGTGCGGCGCCAGTCGGTGCAGGCGATCCGCGAATTCCCGCCGGCGGCGCTGGAGTTCCAGCTGGCCGATTTCGCGGCCGACCCAAGGGTGGGGTGAATGTCGGGCGGCATCCTTCTTCTGGTTCTGTGTTCGGCCCTGCTGCATGCCAGCTGGAATGCGCTGGTCAAGGCCGGTCCCGACAAAGGGCGAGACGTGGTGCTGATCAGTGCCGCCGCCGCGCTGCTGACCCTGCCCATTCTGCCTTTCCTGCCGTTGCCGAACGCGGCGAGCTGGCCCTATGTGCTGGGGTCGGTAGCCCTGCATGTCGCCTATTACCAGCTGGTCGGCGCCGCCTATCGTCATGGCGACATGAGCTATGCCTATCCGCTGATGCGCGGCTTGCCGCCCTTGCTGGTGGCGCTGGCGAGCGGACCGCTGATCGGCGATTCGCTGCCGCTGTTCGCCTGGGCCGGCATCCTCTGCCTGTGCGGCGGCGTGCTGTCTCTAGTCGGCCTGCGGCGGGCGCCTTCGAAGGCGGCCTTGCTCAATGCTTTGGTGATCGCCGGCTATACGGTCACCGACGGGATCGGGGTGCGCCTGTCGGGCGGCGCGCTGTCCTATACTTTGTGGGTCTTCCTGCTGGGAGCGGTGCCGCTGCTGGCGTGGTCGCTGCGCGACGCCGGCGCTTTCATCGCCTATGCGCGCACCCGGCTGAGGCAGGGACTGGCCGGCGGGTTCGGCACGCTGGCGGCCTATTCGATGGTGCTGTGGGCGATGACCAAGGCGCCGGTCGCCGAGGTGGCGGCCTTGCGTGAGACGGCGATTCTGTTCGGCGCCGGGATCTCGGTGGTGTTTCTGAAAGAGCGGCTGGGCTGGAATCGCGCGACCGCCGCGGCGATGGTCACTCTCGGAGCGATATTGCTGAGGTTGGCATGATCGTCCCCGATCTGCTGCGCGAGGGATTGGACCTGGTCTTGTGCGGCACTGCGCCCAGCCGCGCCTCGAAGGAGGCGCTGGCCTATTACGCCCATCCCGGCAACATCTTCTGGAAGACTTTGTTCGATGTCGGCCTGACGCCGCATCTGGTGGCGGCGAAGGATTATACCAGCCTGCTGCAGTGGAATATCGGACTGACCGATCTCAACAAGACGGAATGGGGCGCCGATGCCGAGCTCAGCCATGCAGGCTTCGAGGTGGATCTCTTCCGCGAGAAGATGCTCCGCAATGCCCCGCGCATCATCGCTTTCAGCAGCAAATTCACCGCCTCCAAGTTTCTCGGCAGGAAGACGATATCCTATGGCCTGCAGCCCGAGACCTTGTCGGGCAGCACCCTGTTCGTCGTTCCTTCCACTTCGGGGCGGGCGCGGAATTACTTCCAGATAGAGCATTGGAAGTCATTGGCCGATTTCGTGCGCAGTCTTCGCTAATGATTTCTTCAAGTTTGTCGAGTATTTCTGATTTCATCATGGTGCGGCGATTGGCCTGTGTTCTGCTGATGTGCCTGGTCGGTGCTTGCGCGTCCAAGCCGCCGCAGCACGCCGCCGCTCCGCCGCCTCCGCCCCCCGTCGATTCCACCGCCGCCTGCATGGCCGGCCTCGACCAGCGCCATGTCGAATTCGAGCGCAGCGCCGATTTCCACACGCCGGAAGGCTGCGGCATCGACGGCGCCGTGAAGTTCAAGGGGGCAGGGGTGCCGCTCAACCGCCCGCTGCTGCTGGCCTGCACCACCGCGATCAGCTTGGCCGATTTCGAGACGAAAGTCGTCGCGCCCGCCGCCCTGGCGACCTTGGGTCATCCGGTCACTCTGGTGACCAGCGCCGGCTCCTATGATTGCCGCGGCCAGCGCAGCGATCATCCGGAACGCTTGTCCGAGCACGGTAAGGGCAAGGCGATCGATATCTCCGGCTTCACGCTGGAGGATGGCAGCCGCATCACCGTCTCCAGGAACTGGTGGGGCAAGGACGAGAAAGCCGAGTTCCTGCACAAGGTTGCGGCCGGCGCCTGCAAGATGTTCTCGGTGGTGCTGACGCCCAAGAGCAATAAACTGCACCACGACCATCTGCATCTGGACAACGGTCCCTACAAGAAGTGCGACGCTTAGGGCGTCGATTTTATATTGACTGACTAGTCAGTATAAAATATGGTTCGGTCATGGCCAGACCGAAAAGCGACGATAAGCGACAGGCGATCATGGCGGCGGCGGTGCGGGTCATCGCCGCGCAGGGACCCGGCGCGCCGACGGCGGCGATCGCCAAGGAGGCCGGCGTCGCCAACGGATCGTTGTTCAATTACTTCGCCACCAAGGCCGAGCTGTACAACCAGCTCTATCTCGATCTCAAGGCCGAAGCCTTCCGGGTCGCGATGGACGAGATGCCGGCCGAGGCCGATCTGCGGACGCAGACCTTTCATCTATGGTCGCGCTGGATGAATTGGGCGGCGTCCAGCCCGGAAAAGCGCAAGGCTTTCGCCCAGATCTGCGTCGCCGACGATATCTCGCCGGAAAGCCGCGCCCAGGCCGGAGCGGCGATGGCGCCTATCGTCGCTTTGATCGAACGGGTCCGGGCCGGCGGCGTGCTGGCCGGACAGCCTCTGCCCTTCGTCTTCGCCATTCTGGAATCCCTGTCCGGCGCCACCATGGATTTCATGATCGCCGACCCGGAACATGCCCAGACCCATTGCAAAGCTGGCTTCGAGGCCTTGTGGCGCGCCATCGCGTGATTTTTCGGACTCATATATGACTGTCTAGTCAGACAAAGGAGAAGTGAGATGTCGGAAATGGTTCTGGTCACCGGGGCGACCGGTTTCGTCGGCGGATGGTGCATCGCCGCCTTGCTGGAGCGCGGCTACCGCGTGCGGACCACGGTGCGAAGCGCCGCGAAGGAGGCGGCGATGCGGGGCATATTGGCGCCCATCGTCGGCCCGAAAGGCGCCGCGCTGGAGTTCGTGGTCGCCGACCTGACGCGCGATGCGGGGTGGGGTGAAGCGGTTGCGGGCTGCGACTATGTCTTGCATGTCGCCTCGCCGCTGGGGGCGGAAATGCCGAAGAATCCGGACGACCTGATCGTGCCGGCCCGCGAAGGCACGCTGCGCGTCCTGCGTGCCGCCGTGAAGGCGGGGGTGAAAAGGGTGGTAATGACGTCGTCGGTCGCCGCCAGCTCGCCGGCCCAGCGCAGTCCGGACAGCGCCACCGACGAAAGTTTCTGGACCGATCCGAACGAGCCCGGCCTGACCGCCTATCGCCTGTCCAAGACCCTGGCCGAGCGCGCGGCGTGGGATTTCATGGCGAAGGAGGGTGGCAGGACCGAATTGGTCACCGTCCTGCCCACCGCCGTGCTGGGGCCGGTCATGAGTGCCGAATCGCTCGGCTCGGCCCAGGTGGTGTCGCGGCTGATGACCGGCAGCATGCCAGGCACGCCGCCCTTGGGCTTCAATGTGGTCGATGTGCGCGATGTCGCCGACCTGCATCTGCGTGCCATGCTGGCGCCCGAGGCGGCCGGCCAGCGCTTCATCGCCGCCAGTTCCTATCTGTCGATGGCCGACATAGCCCGCATCCTGCGGGCGCGGCTGGGCGTCAAGGCGGCCAAGGTGCCGACCCGCGCGATGCCCGGTTTCATGCTGCGGCTGGCCGCCTTGTTCGATCCGGCCCTGCGGGCGGTCACGCCGGGCATGGGGCGGCGGCGCATATTCCTGTCGGACAAGGCGCGGAAGGAGCTCGGCTGGCAGCCCCGGACGGCGGAGGAGGCGGTGGTCGCCTGCGCCGAAAGCCTGATCGCGGCCGGCGCGGTATAGGCGATAAAAAGCCGCCCTCCCGATCGGGAAGGGCGGCTTTGAGCGCTGGTCCTTACAGGACGGTCAGCATCGAGGCCACCAGCGGGTGACGGACGATGTCGATGTCTCTTAGGCGCACGACCGAGATGTCGGGCACGACGGAGAGGCGGTCGGCGATGTCGGCGAGCCCGGACAGACCGGGCAAAAGATCGCTCTGGTCCGGGTCGCCGGTCAGCACCATGGTGGAGTGCCAGCCCAGGCGGGTCAGCAGCATCTTGATCTGGGTGTAGGTGCAGTTCTGCACTTCGTCGATCACCACGAAGGCATTGTTGAGGGTGCGGCCGCGCATGAAGGCCACCGGCGCGATTTCGATCGAGCCGTCGGCCAGGCAGGCGCGCAGGCGCTTGCCGCCCATGCGGTCCGACAGGGCGTCATAGAGCGGGCGAAGATAGGGGGCCAGTTTTTCCTGCAGGTCGCCGGGCAGGAAGCCCAGGCTTTCACCCGCTTCGACCGCCGGGCGGGACAGCACGATGCGCCCCACCTCGCCGGCTTCCAGCGCTTCGACGGCGGCCGAGATCGCCAGATAGGTTTTGCCCGTGCCGGCCGGACCCAGCGCCATCACCAGATTCTGGCTCTGCATGGCCTCCAGCAACACATGCTGGTTCGGGCTCATCGGCCGAACCTTCTTCACGTAGCTCTGGTCGCGCTGCTCTTCTCCGTTCAGGGGGTTCCAATGCCCCGCATTTCCGTGTTGGCCGGCGGCGGAGCCATACAGCGGGTGGACGTTGTTCTCGGATTTGGATGAGGCGACTTGACGGGTACGCTTGGCCATGAAGTTCTCCATCAGGGGAGCGTCAAAAGAAAAGCCCCCCGGAGACGGGAGGCTTCATCAATTGGCTTGCGGCAAATGCAGCAACGAGACGATTGGCGCGCGGCAGTGGCTCATTGCGCGCCATCAGGCGTCGGACAGGCGGGTTTGCGGAATGAACACCCACGTTTCGACGGACCTCCTGCTCGAGGTTGCTACACTGTTTAAATTATCCTTTTTGCACCGCCGTTGCCACTGGTTATTGTGGCCGTTATAAAAGTTTAACCCTAGATCTTGCTTTGCCGGTTGAGCGCCGACAGAACGGCACGCAAGCTGGCCGTCACGATGTCGCGGTCGATGCCGACGCCGCACGGATCGTGATCCTTCTTCCCCTTGATCTGCACATAGGCGGCGGCTTTGGCGCCGGCGCCGCGGCCGATGGCATGTTCATGGAAATCGAGCAGCTGCACCGGGATACCGGCCGCCTTGAGGCCGGTGATGAAGCCGTCGATCGGGCCATTGCCCTCGCCTTCGATGGTCTGTTCCTTGCCGTCCACCCGGATGGTGGCCTTGATGCGGCCGGCGGCGCCGGAATGGTCGAACTGGTAGAAGACCAGATCGTACTGACCATCCGCGGACAGATATTCGTCGTCGAAGGCCTGCTTGATGGTGGCCGGCGCCAGTTCCTTGCCGGTGGCGTCGGAGATCTTCTGCACCACCTTGGAGAATTCGATCTGCATCGGGCGCGGCAGGGACAGGCCGAAATCGCGTTCGAGGATATAGGCGATGCCGCCCTTGCCGGACTGGCTGTTGATGCGGATCACGGCTTCATAGGTGCGGCCCAGATCGGCCGGGTCGATCGGCAGATAGGGCACTTCCCAGAAATTGGCGCCGGAGGCCTGCAGGGCGGCCAGGCCCTTCTTGATGGCGTCTTGGTGCGAGCCGGAGAAGGCGGTGAAAACCAGCGTGCCGGCATAGGGATGGCGCGGATGCACGTCGATCTGGGTGCAGTCCTGCGACACTTCGATGATGCGGCCGATGTCGGCGGTGTTCAGCTCGGGGTCGACGCCCTGGGTCGCCATGTTCATCGCCAGGGTGATGATGTCGACATTGCCGGTGCGCTCGCCATTGCCGAACAGGGTTCCCTCGACGCGGTCGGCGCCGGCCATCAGGGCCAGTTCGGCGGCGGCGACGCCGGTGCCGCGGTCATTGTGCGGGTGCAGGGACACGATCAGCTTCTCGCGGCCCTCGACATTGCGGCAGAACCATTCGATCTGGTCGGCATAGATGTTGGGCGTCGCCATTTCGACGGTGGCCGGCAGATTGATGATCATCGGCTTTTCGGCGGTCGGACCCCAGGCGCCCATCACCGCTTCGGTGATCTCCTTGGCGAAGTCCAGCTCGGTGCCGGTGAAGCTTTCCGGCGAATATTGGAACTTCAGGTCGCCGTCATACATTTCGGCGGCGATTTCCTTGACCAGCCTGGTGCCGGCCACGGCGATCTCGACGATGGCGGCGCGGTCGGCATTGAACACCACGCGGCGCTGCAGCTCCGAGGTCGAGTTATAGAGATGGACGACCGCCTTCTTGGCGCCCTTGATGGCTTCGAAGGTGCGGCGGATCAGCGGTTCGCGCGCCTGGGTCAGCACCTGGATGGTGACGTCGTCGGGGATGGCGCCGTCGTCGATCAGCTGGCGCAGGAAGTCGAAATCGGTCTGCGAGGCGGCGGGGAAACCGACCTCGATCTCCTTGAAGCCCATATCGACCAGCAGATCGAACATGCGTTGTTTGGCGGCCGGCGACATCGGCTCGACCAGGGCCTGATTGCCGTCGCGCAGATCGACGCTGCACCAAGCCGGCGCTTTCGTGATGACGCGGCCCGGCCATTGGCGGTCGGGCAGATTGACGGGGGCGTAGGGGCGGTATTTGCCGAAAGGCACCTTGTTCATGAACTTTCTCCTGAAAACCTCAGCGGGCGAGGTCTGCTCAGGAGACCCGGCCCTTAAATCGAGCGTGCAGCCACAATGTCCCGGACCCCCATAGAGGCCGGGCAAAGAAGTCGCAGAAGCGCGAAAAGGCTGGTCGAAGCGTTCATTTGGGTTGTTCTAACACCCCGTCATTGGCTTCGTCCAGCAATTCGAGGTCGCGTTTGGCGGTGACGGCGGCATCGGATTGCGGGGCCAGCGACATGACATTGGTCCAGGAATGGCGGGCGCCTTCATTGTCTTCTTCCATGCGCTTCTCGATCCCGTCCTCGAGCCAGGCGTCCTGATAGTGATCGTCCAGGGTCAGGGCGCGCAGGATATCGGCTTTCGCGCCGGGCATGTCGTTGAGGTACCGCTTGGCGGTGGCGCGGAAGGTCAAGGCGTCGACGCGGTCCGGCGTGGCGGCCAGGGCTTCGTCGAGATCGCGCTTGGCGCCCACGTAATCCTTCTGTTCGGCCTGGGACTGGGCGCGGTCGACCAACAAATCGGGGGCGCCGGGAACCAGGGCCAGGGCGGCGCTCTGATCGGTGAAGGCCTGGTCGGGCTGGTGCGCCAGCAACCGGGCCTGGCCGGCCTGGGCCCACATGCCGGCGCGGATGCGCGCCGCGGCATGACTGTCGCGGGCCAGCATTTCCAGCTTGCCGGCGCCTTCCTCGAATTGGCGCTTGCCGATCATGGCGACCGCCTGACAATGGCGTGCCGCTTCGCCGCCGCCCAGCGAGGCCCAGGCCAGGCCTTCCTGATAGCCTTCCTCGGGGTTGGTGCGGGCCAGCGTGATGCAATGCTGGTATTGTCGGGCGCTCTCTGGGTCTTTCACCGGGGCCTCGTCGGCCCAGACGGGGAAGGAGGCCAAAAACGCTGTCGTCACGACTAGAAAATGGCGCATGGCGGTACAAATAACCGGAAATGGAGACGATGCAAGAATGAACAACCTGTTCTGTTTCGGCTATGGCTATACGGCGGACCATCTGGCCCGCGCTCTGCCGGACGGGTGGCAGGTTGCCGGGACAGTGCGGCGGGAAGATGGCAGGGACAACACCCAGATCTTCGGCGAGGCCATCGATTTCACCGACATCACCCACCTGTTACTGTCGATCCCGCCCGAAGAAGCCGGCGATCCGGCCTTGCTGCGCTATCGCGCGGCCCTGACGGCGGCGCCCAATCTGCGCTGGATCGGCTATCTCTCGACCACCGGCGTCTATGGCGATCATGGCGGCGCCCTGGTCGATGAGGGCACGGCGACCGCGCCGACCTCCGACCGCGCGCGGCGGCGCGAGCGGGCGGAGCGCGACTGGCTCGATTTCGGCGCGGCTAGGGGTGTGACGGTGCAGGTCTTCCGCCTGGCTGGCATCTATGGCCCGGGCCGCAGCGTGCTCGACGACATAAAGGCTGGCACGGCGCGGCGCATCGTCAGGCCGGGCCAGCTGTTCAGCCGTATCCATGTCGAGGACATCGCGGCGATCCTGCTGGCGGCGATGACGCAGAACAGCACGGCGCCGATCCTCAATGTCTGCGACGATGAACCGGCGCCGCCCGCCGAAGTGATCGAATTCGGCTGCCGGTTGCTGGGCGTCGAGCCGCCACCGGAGATTCCCTTCGAGAAGGCCGAACTGAGCGCGATGGCGCTGACCTTCTGGAACGACAATAAGCGGGTGGATAATCGGCTGATGAAGCGCGAGCTGGGAATAAGCCTGCGCTATCCGACCTATCGCGAAGGCCTGACGGCGCTCACCACGCCATCGGCTGGACCTTGAGCTTGGCGCGGCGCTTCTGCTCCTCGCGGGCGATGGCGGTCCAGTCGGTGAAGCTCATGAAGCGCGGCGCCAGGAACTGGTGCGTGGTGCGCAGCAGATCGTTGATCTTGAAGGAATATTCGACCATCGGCTGCCATTCCTTCAGCACGTCGTCCCAGGCCATGAAGCGGACATGCAGGTCGTCGCGCACCCGGCGGATATACTCGATCGACTCGTCGATATCGCGCAGCAGCGGCACCACCGAGCTGGTGCGTTCGTCGATGGCGTCGAACATCGCCTGATATTCCTTAACCGCGCGCTCCATCAGGCGGGCCACCTGGTCCGAGCTCTCGCGGATAGACGGGGTGCGGCTGTGCAGCGTGCGCACCTTCTGGACGCGCTCGCGGACGGCGTCCATCTGCATGAACTTCTCGCGCAGGAATTCGATATAGGCCATCTCGCCGGCGAGGGTATCGACGAAGGCGATCACTTCCTGCTTCTGCTCGCGCTGCATGCCGAGTTCGACGGCGGCGACCTCGAAGGCCTCGTTGATCTTCTTCTTGATGGCCGGGTCGTCGGCCAGGGCCAGCAGCTCCTTGGGATCGGTGGTGGTCGGCTCGTCGGTCGAGACCAGGGTGATCAGACGCATGCCGACGCGCTGATGGGCGATCGCGACATGCATCGCGGTCGGTTCCCACGACGCCTCGCCGGTCAGGATCTCCTTGGGCAACTCGTCGCCGATCAGCAGGCCCTTCACATATTTCAGCCCGTCCGCGATCTGGTTCAGCATCAGCCCATCCGGCGAGACGGGCTCGATGGCGAATTCCTTCTTCAGCGAGGCCAGCGTCAGGAAGGCCTCGTTCTTGGCCATGTTGATGGTGACGCCGGGCTGGCTGGTGGTCTGATGCAGCTGGAAACGGATGCCCTCGACCTTATGGAAGAACCAATGGTCGAGCTCGACATGCGTGCGCTGCTCGGGTTCCGGAGTCGAAGAAGTTTCGGCGAGGTCGGACATGACACGCGATCCATGCGGCAATTAGGTTGGATTTTACCTTAATTGTAAGCTGTGTTACGGCCTCAATCGAGGGTCAATATGTAAATAAGATGCTCAAGATTTGTAAGTATCAACTTAAGATCTTGCGGCTCGCTGAGACGGTGATTTCCATTTTTGTGTAACACAACCTGCACTTGCTTGGAATTCAGCCGATCGGCCAGCGTCAACGCAGTCTGCCACGGCACATCCTCATCGCGCTGTCCCTGAATCAGGACTGTAGGTTGCAAAAGGTCGATCGGTGCACGCAAAACCAGGTGCGAACGGGCCTCCTCGATCAGGCCGCGGCTGATGGCGTAGGGTTCGGAACCATAGCAATCGTCGATCAGAACCCGGCCCTGGGACACCAGTTCCGCCTTCTGCGCGTCCGAGAAGGCGGCATGGATCAGATCCTCGGTGAAGTCGGGTGCCGCGGCCAGTCCCATCAATCCGACGACGCGCTGCGGCCGGGCCAGGGCGGCCAGGATCATCAGCCAGCCGCCGAGCGAGGAACCGACCAGAATCTGCGGGCCCTCGGTCAGCTCGTCGAGCGCCGCCACCACATCTTCGGCCCAGGTGCCGATGGTGCCGTCTTCGAATTTGCCCGAGCTGGCGCCGTGGCCGGTCAGGTCGAAACAAAGAAAGGCGCGGCCTTCGGCCCGGCAATGGGCTTCGAGGGCCAGCGCCTTGTTCCCGTTCATATCCGAGCGCAATCCGTGTATGAACACGATCCCGGGGTTTTTTCCAGGGGTCCGGCGGTAGGCGATTGTGGTGCCGTTGCCGCGTGCTAATATCCCGCCCGATTCAGTCATAAAGGTCTCTTTTCCTCACAAATGTCTACGGAAGCCCGTACCCATAGCCCTGTCGTGCTGCAGGTCCTGCCCTCCCTGGTGACCGGCGGCGTCGAACGCGGCACCGTCGATATGGCCGCCAGCATGCTCGAAGTGGGCTGGACCCCCCTCGTCGTGTCCAATGGCGGTCCGATGGTTCGCGAGCTCGACCGGCTCGGCGTGAAGCATATCCCATTGCCGGTGCACAGCAAGAAGCCCTGGGTCATCAAGGACAATATCGCGCGCCTGGAAAAGGTGATCCGCGACCATGAGGTCGACATCGTTCATGCCCGCTCGCGCGCGCCGGCCTGGAGCGCCTTTTACGCGGCGCAGAACACCCACACCCATTTCGTGACGACCTTCCACGGCACTTACAATCTCGGCCCGTTCAACCTCAAGCAGCCCTATAACGCGATCATGACGCGGGGCGAGCGGGTGATCGCGATCAGCCATTTCATCGCCGAGCACATGCAGGCGGTCTATCACACCGATCCCGAGAAGATCCGCGTCGTGCATCGCGGCGTCGACATCGACAAGTTCGATCCCGCCAAGGTCAGCCAGGAGCGCATCATCCAGCTGGCCCAGCGCTGGCGCCTGCCCGACGGCTATCCCGTGGTGATGCTGCCCGGCCGCCTGACCCGCTGGAAGGGCCAGGAAGTGCTGATCGAGGCGCTGGCCGTGCTGGGCCGCAAGGATGTCCGCTGCCTGCTGGTCGGTTCCGACCAGGGGCGCACCGACTATACCGACGAGCTGAAGGCGCTGATCAACCGGCGCGGCCTGTCCGAGGTCGTGCATATCGTCGGCGACTGCAACGACATGCCGGCGGCCTATATGCTGACCGACGTAGTGGTGTCGGCCTCGACCGACCCGGAAGCTTTCGGCCGCGTCATCGTCGAGGCCCAGGCCATGGGCCGTCCGGTGGTCGCCACCGACAATGGCGCCGGGCGCGAGAATGTGCTGGATGGCCAGACCGGCCTGCTGGTTCCGCCCAAGGACCCGGCCGCGCTGGCTTTGGCGCTCGACCGCGTGCTGGCGATCGGCCATGACGAGCGGCAGGAGCGCGCCCGCCTGGCCATCGATTTCGTGCGGGAGAACTTCACCCGCAAGCTGATGGGCGAGCGGACCCTGGCGGTCTATGCCGAAGTGCTGGGCCTGGCGGCCCCGCGCACCGAGGCGGCGTGAGCGCGTTCGCAGAAAACGCGCAGCGGACAAGCCAAGCGCATGGAATGCGCGCCCGGCGTCTGAGGGCTGTATGACTCCCCAGCATAGGATTCTGGTGATCAAGCTCTCCGCCCTGGGCGATTTCGTCCAGGCGATGGGGCCGTTCGCGGCGATCCGCGCGCATCATCCCGATGCCAAGATCACGCTGCTGACCACCAAGCCTTATGCGGCGCTGGCCAAGGCCAGTCCCTATTTCGACGAGGTGTGGGTCGATCAGCGGCCCAAGCCGTGGGACGTGCCGGGCATGCTGCGTCTCAGGAAGATGCTGCGCTCGGCCAAGTTCGAGATGGTCTACGACCTGCAGACCTCGGAACGCAGCTCGCGCTATTTCCATCTCGTGCATACCGGCACGCCGTGGTCGGGCATCGCCACCAACGCCTCGCATCCGCATGACAATCCCGACCGCGATCTCATGCACACGCTGGACCGTCAGGCCGACCAGCTGCGGATGGCGGGCATTCTCGAGACCCCGCTGCCGGATCTGTCCTGGGTCGAGCGCGATCTGCGGAAATTCCGCCTGCCGCAGAAATTCGTGCTGATGGTGCCGGGCGGTGCGGCGCATCGTGCCGCCAAGCGCTGGCCGGCCGAACGCTATGGCGCCATTGCCCGCCGATTGGGTGAACGGGGCATCAACAGCGTCCTTATCGGCACCCGGGAGGACAAGGACGCCATCGACGCGGTGCTGGCCTCCAGCAAGACGGCGATGTCGCTGGCGGACCATACCGATCTTTTGGATATTCCCGCCATCGCCCGCCAGGCCTGGGCGGCGATCGGCAACGATACCGGGCCGATGCATCTGGCGGCGGCTGCCGGCTGCCGTTCGGTGGTGCTGTTCTCGAACGAATCCGACCCGGCCCTGTGCGCGCCGCGCGGCCGGGTCGCCATCCTGCGCAAACCCGACCTCGCCCAACTGGAAGTGGACGAGGTCTGGGAAGCTTTGGCAGCTCTTACCACTTAGTCGGTTTCGGGTTCCGCTCGTCGAAGCCCATCTGGTGCCAATAGGGATAGATCGGCTGCGTGCGGCTGGCGGCGTCGAGGCGTCCGATCTGCTCGGCCGACAGCGACCAGCCGATGGCGCCGAGATTCTGCTTCAGCTGGTCCTCGGTGCGCGCGCCGACCACGATGTTGGCGACGGTCGGACGCGACAGCAGCCAGTTCAGCGAGATCTGGGCGACCGTTTTGCCGGTTTCCTTGGCGATCTCGTCCAGCACGTCGACGACATTGTAGAGATACTCGTCATCGACCTGCGGGCCGCCCTGTTCGCCGCCCTGGGTGGCGATGCGGCCGCTGGCCGGTTTTTCGCCGCGGCGGATCTTGCCGGTCAGGCGGCCCCAGCCGAGCGGGCTCCACACCATCAGCCCGACGCCCTGGTCGATGCCCAGCGGCATCAGTTCCCACTCGTAATCGCGGCCGATCAGCGAGTAATAGCCCTGATAGGCGACATAGCGGGCCAGGCCGTATTTCTCGGAGGTGGCCAGCGCCTTCATCAGATGCCAGCCCGAGAAATTCGAGGCGCCGATATAGCCGATCTTGCCGGCCGAGATCAGGTCGTCGAGCGCGCGCAGGGTCTCCTCGACCGGAGTCAGCGCGTCGAAGCCATGCATGAAATAGACATCGATATGATCGGTGCCGAGGCGCTTGAGGCTTGCTTCGGCGGCGCGCACGATGTGATGTCGCGACGAGCCCTTGTCGTTGGCGCCGTCGCCCATCGGGAAGGTGCCCTTGGTCGATATGAGCGCCCGATCGCGCTTGCCTTTCAGCGCCTGGCCGAGAATTTCCTCCGAGGCGCCCTTCGAATAGACGTCGGCGGTGTCGAAGAAATTGACCCCGGAATCGAGGCAGAGATCGACCATGCGCGTGGCTTCGGCGACATCGGTCTGGCCCCAGCGCTGAAAGAACTCGTTGGTGCCGCCGAAGGTGCCGGTGCCGAAGCTGAGCGCCGGCACCTTGAGGCCGGAGCGGCCGAATTGTCTGTATTCCATGATCCGGCTCCTTACTTCAGCAGCTGGGTGAAGGCCTGATAGTCCGGCGAGACGCTGGTATAGACCTTGCCGTTGATGACGAAGGTCGGCGTCGAATGAACGTCGTAGAGCTTCTCGGCGTCGTCCTTGCGGGCCAGGATCTGGTTCAGCAGGGCCTTGTCGGCCAGACAGGCATTGACCTGGTCGCCGCTCATGCCGCCCAGCTTGGCGATGTTCTTCAGGCTTTCCAGCGGCTGCGCGGATTGCAGCCAATTGGCCTGGCTATGGAAGAAGGTCTCGACGAAGGCGTAATAGCGGTCATGCCCGGCGCAATGCGAGATCATCGCCGCCGCTTCCGCCATGCCGTCCCACACATAGTCGCGATAGACCAGTTTGGCCTTGCCGGTATCCAGCCAGTCCTTCTTCAGTTGCGGCCAGACCTTGCCTTCGAACTCGGCGCAGTGCGAACAGGTCAGCGAGGCATATTCGATGATGGTGATCGGAGCGTCGGGCTTACCCAGCGTCTCGTCGATCGGCCAGGTCTTGTCGGCGGCGGCGAGAACGGGAGTGGCAGCCAGGAACAGCAGCGAGAACAGTAATTTACGCACGGAGGCCTCCGGGGGGATTGAGTGCGATTACCTTAGTTTTCTTTAAGGCCCTGGACCAGCCCCATCAGGCCCGCAGGATTCATCGCATCGACCATGGCGGACGGTATCAGGATCGTGGCGCCGCGCTCCTTGGTGGTCTCGTAGACGATGTTCATGGCGCGCAGCTGCAGGGCCACCGGGTTGGTGCCGTAAAGATTGGCGGCGTCGAGGAATTGCTGCGCCACCGCCGCTTCGGCGGAACCGAGGATGACGCGGGCTTCCTTCTCGCGCTCGGCCTGGGCCTGGCGGCTCATCGCGTCCTGCAGTCCGGCCGGGATCGACACGTCGCGGATCTCGACCGAGATCACCGAGATGCCCCATTCGGCGGTCTTGGCGCCGATGGTGTCCTTGAGATAGGCGTCGGCCTTCTCGCGCTGGGACAGCAGGGCGGAGAGGGGCGAGGAGCCGATGGTCTCACGCAATGTGGTCTGCGAGACGCGCTCGATGGCGCTGCGGTAATCGACGATCTCCATCGCCGCCCGCTCGGTGTCATGGACCTGCCAGAACACGATGGCGTCGACATTGACCGGCACCGTGTCGCGGGTCAGCGCCTGCTCGGCGTTGAATTCGGTGGTCTGGATGCGCTGGTCGATCCAGGATGCCACCTCGTCATAGAAGGGCACGATCCAGAACAGGCCGGGGCCGGAGATCGACCGCAGCCTGCCGAGACGCAGCACGATGCCTTTTTCCCACTGATTGGCGACCATCAAGGTTTTCGGGATCAGCACGGCTATTCCCAGCAGCACCGCGGGGACGGCATAAGCCATCGGCGGCAGCAGCAGGAACCGGGTCAGCAGGAAGGTGGCGAGCGCGGCGGCGCCGAACAGGCCGCTCAGCAGCTTCACCAGCGGATTGGTGTCGCGATAACCCGAGGAGAAGGCGTTTTTCACGAAGGATACGGCCATGATTTCAGACTCCCTTGCACAGGCGGAGAATGCGGTGGGCGAGTTCGGCCGGGGCGAAGCCGGCTTCCAGGCTGCGCGCGATGGCGGCCAGCGCCATCCGGTCGAGCGGGTCGGCATCTATTGGCGCGGGCGAGGGGTGGTTGGCGACGAACGAGCCACGCCCGCGCACCAGGTCGATGGCGCCCCGGCGCTCCATCTCTTCATAAGCGTGACGGACGGTGTTGAGATCCACCTTCAGCGCCACGGCGACTTCCCGCATGGTCGGCAATTGGCTGCCCCGCGCCAGAGCGCCGGTGGCGATGGCGGCGAGGAACTGCTCGCGGATCTGCACATAGATCGGCACGCCGTCGTCGCGCAGAGTGAGCTGGGTCAGGAAATCGTGCGTGTGTGTATGCATTAACTCATACAATGCGCGCGGGCCGCGACATTGTCAAACGAACCGCCGCCCGCATTCCTTGACAGCTTGGCCAAACTCCTTAATGTCGCCAGTTCCCTAACTTCAAGGAATGAGAGTTCGCCATGGTCGCCATTACCCTGCCCGATGGATCTGTCCGCTCTTTTGACGGGCCGGTGACGGGCACTACCGTGGCGGCCTCGATCGGCGCCGGCCTGGCCAAGGCGGCGCTGGCCATCCGCATCGGCGAGGACATGAAGGACCTCGAGGCGATCATCGACCGCGACGTCAAGCTGTCGATCGTCACCGCCAAGGATGCCGACGCCCTCGAATTGCTGCGCCACGACGCGGCGCATGTGATGGCTGAGGCGGTCAAGGAGCTCTATCCCGAGACCCAGGTCACCATCGGCCCGGCCATCGAGAACGGCTTCTATTACGATTTCTCGCGCGCCACCCCGTTCACGCCCGACGATCTGGTCAAGATCGAGCAGCGCATGCACGAGATCGTCGACCGAGACGAGAAGATCGTCCGCGAAGAGTGGGAGCGCGACGCCGCGGTCAAGTTCTTCGAAGGCATGGGCGAGAAGTACAAGGCCGAGATCATCGCCGGCATTCCCGCCGACCAGCCGATCGGTCTCTACCGCCAGGGCGCGTTCATCGATCTGTGCCGCGGTCCGCATCTGCCGACCACGAAGAAGCTTGGCCATGCCTTCAAGCTGATGAAGGTGGCCGGCGCCTATTGGCGCGGCGATTCCAAGAACGAGATGCTTCAGCGCATCTACGGCACCGCCTGGTTCGACCAGAAGCAGCTCGACGCCTATCTGCTGATGCTGGAAGAGGCCGAAAAGCGCGATCACCGCCGCCTGGGCCGCGAGATGAATCTGTTCCACCAGCAGGAAGAGGCGGTCGGCTCGGTGTTCTGGCACCCCAAGGGCTGGACCCTGTGGCGCACGGTCGAATCCTATATGCGCCGCCGGCTGGAGAAGAACGACTACCAGGAGGTCAAGACCCCGCAGATGCTCGACCGCGCGCTGTGGGAAGCTTCGGGCCACTGGGACAAGTTCCAGGCCAACATGTTCACCGTCCACACCCAGGACGACCGCACGCTGGCCATCAAGCCGATGAATTGCCCGTGCCATGTGCAGATCTTCAAGACCGGCATCACCAGCTATCGCGACCTGCCGCTGCGCATGGCCGAGTTCGGCTCGTGCCATCGCTATGAGCCGTCGGGCGCGATGCACGGCATCATGCGCGTGCGCGCCTTCACCCAGGACGACGCGCACATCTTCTGCACGCCGGACCAGATCACCAGCGAGACCATCGCTTTCTGCGAACTGTTGAAAGACGTCTACGCCGATTTCGGCTTCACCGACGTCAAGGTGAAGTTCTCGGATCGTCCCGCCCTGCGCGCCGGTTCCGACGAGGTGTGGGACAAGGCTGAGAAGGCGCTGCTGGAGGCTTCGGCCGCCGCCGGGATCGAAACCATCCTCAATCCGGGCGAGGGCGCCTTCTATGGCCCGAAGCTCGAATTCGTCCTGCGTGACGCCATCGGCCGCGACTGGCAGTGCGGCACGCTGCAGGTCGATTTCGTGCTGCCCGACCGCCTCGACGCCCATTACATCGGCGAGGACGGCGCCAAACATCCTCCGGTGATGCTGCACCGCGCGATCCTCGGCTCGTTCGAGCGCTTCCTCGGCATCCTGATCGAGCATCACGCCGGCAGGTTCCCGATGTGGCTGGCCCCGGTGCAGGTGGTGATCGCCACCATCACCAACGAGGCCGACGATTACGCCAAGGCCGTTCTGGCGCGCCTGAAAGCTGCGGGAATCCGCGCCGAACTCGATCTTCGCAACGAGAAGATCAACTATAAGGTCCGCGAACATTCCCTGGCCAAGGTCCCGGTCATGCTGGTGGTCGGCAAGAAGGAGGCCGAGAACCAATCTGTGGCTCTGCGGACTTTGGGCGGCGCGAACCAAGAAATCCTTGCGCTGGAAGATGCGATTGTTAAAATCGCGTCGGACTCGACTCCGCCCTCGGCGTGAGTCGTTTCTGGCGTTCAAATTATCTTAGGAGAGTTTCATACCCCGTCCACCCATGACTGCGCCGAAGGACCAGGACGGTCCGCGCGTGAATAACGAAATTGACTCCCGCACCATCCGGCTGATTGATGCCGATGGAGAGATGGTTGGAGTCGTTTCTCTGCGAGAGGGTCTGGAAATGGCGGCTGAGGTCGGACTCGACCTCGTCGAAGTGTCGCCCAATGCCGATCCGCCGGTCTGTAAGATTCTCGACTTCGGAAAATTCAAGTACGAAGCCCAGAAGAAGAAGAACGAGGCCCGCAAGAAGCAGAAGGTCATCGAGGTCAAGGAGGTGAAACTCCGCCCGAACATCGACGACAACGATTACGATGTGAAGATGCGCGCCATGCGCAAATTCCTCGGCGAGGGCGACAAGGTGAAGATTACGCTCCGCTTCCGCGGCCGCGAAATGGCTCACCAGCATCTGGGCATGCAGCTGCTCGACCGGGTGCGCGAACAGCTGGACGATCTGGCCAAGATCGAGAGCATGCCGCGCATGGAAGGCCGGCAGATGGTCATGATCGTGGCGCCCCGCTGATGAGCGGCGAGGGCGTTTCGATTACCAAGGCGGATGGAATTCTCTCCATCCGCTTTTCCCGCCCCGACAAGAAGAACGCCATCACCCGGGCCATGTATCTCGCCATGGCCGAGGCGCTGCTGTCGATCGACAATACGGTCCGGGCGGTCCTGTTCTCGGGCGAGGGCGACAGCTTCTCGGCCGGCAACGATCTGAAGGATTTCCTGGCGGCGCCGCCCCAGGACGACAATCACCCCACCATCCATTTCATCCGCGCGCTGCCCAAGGTGCCTGTGCCGATGGTCGCCGCCGTGCAAGGCTCGGCGGTGGGGATCGGCACGACCTTGCTGCTGCATTGCGATCTGGTGATCGCGGCGACCAACGCCGTGTTCGCGCTGCCCTTCACCAAGCTGGGCCTGGTGCCCGAGGCCGGCAGCTCGCTGCTGCTGCCGCAAGTGATGGGCTATCAGCGCGCCGCCCGCCTGCTGCTGCTGGGTGACAGCTTCTCCGCCGCGGAGGCCGAACGCTTCGGCCTGGTCAGCCAACTGGTCGAACCCGATCAGCTGGAGCCCGCGACGCAGACGGTGATCGGCAAGTTGCGCGCTCTGCCGGCGTCGGCCCTGCGTGCCACCAAGGCGCTGATGCAGTCGGATTCCGGCCGCACGATGTCGCGCATCGACGAAGAGCTGACCGTCTTCAAGGAACGGCTGACCTCGCCGGAGCTCAAGGAAGCGGCCACAGCTTTCCTGGAAAAGCGTCAGCCCGACTTCAGCAAATTTAATTAACACCAAGACCACCAAGCCGGCGTGCCGCTCAGGCCGCTTGGTGCCCTTGGTGTTGAAGCGCCCTTTATTGCCGTTCCGGCATCGTCACCACGAGGCCGTCCAGGGCCTCGGTCACAGCCATCTGGCAGGACAGGCGGGAATTGGTCTCGGCGCCGCGCACGAATTCCAGCATCGATTTCTCGCTGTCTTCCGGGCCGGTGACCTTGGCGACCCAGGCCGGGTCGACATAGACGTGACAGGTGGCGCAGGCGCAATTGCCGCCGCAATCGGCGTCGATGCCGGGAACGCCGTTGCGGACGGCCCCCTCCATCACCGACTGGCCGGGCGGCACGTCGATGCTGTGCCGGGTACCGTTGAACTCAACATAAGTAATGCGTGCCATTCAGGTTCCTCGAAGACGAGATCGGCTGTTATAGGGCCAGATAGGCGCAGCTGCGCCTCCCGGTCAAGAGCGTAAGCGCGGCGTAAAAAACGCGGGCAAACCCGTCTCGATATTTTACACGAAAAAGACGTAGAGTTCCTGCGTCCCCTCCGAGGGGCCGATTCCCGGCTCCTCCATTCCTTCTTCGAAGGACCACACCATGTTGTCCCTGTTGTCTCAGCACAATGGCGGCCTGCTCACTGTCGGCGGCGCCGCCGCCTTCCTGTTCCTCATCGTTCTGCTGATCTTCTGGCAGAAGATCCTGTGGCTGTTCGGCGTGATCCTGGTGCCCAACGATTCGATCGGTCTGGTCACCAAGAAATTCGCCCTGTTCGGCAATGCCACCCTGCCCGACGGGCGTATCGTCGCCCTGGGCGGCGAGGCCGGCCAGCAGGCCGACACCCTGGCGCCCGGCCTGCATCTCGGCCTGTGGCCCTGGCAGTATCAGATCGTGATGAACAAGTTCCTGATCGTTCCGCCCGACCAGATCGGCGTGGTGGTGGCCCGCGACGGCAATCCGCTGCCGACCGGGCGCATCGTCGGCCGGCCGGTCGAGTGCGATTTCTTCCAGGATGCCCGCGCCTTCATCGAGGCGGGCGGTGAGCGCGGTCCGCAAATGACGGTGATCCCGCCGGGCAGCTATCGCATCAACGAATTGCTGTTCGAGGTGGAACTGGCCGACGCGGTCACCATTCCGCCGGGCAAGCTCGGCATCGTCGAGGCCCTGGATGGCTTATCCCTGCCGGCCGGCCGCATCATCGCCCGCTCGGTCGAGTGCGACAGTTTTCAGGATGGCGGCGCCTTCATCGCCGCCGGCGGCCAGCGCGGCCCGCAGATGAATGTCGTGCCGCCGGGCAGCTATCGCATCAACCCGTTATTGTTCAGTGTCACCATGACCGATGTGCTCGATATTCCGCAGAACCGTCTCGGCATCGTCACCACCCGCGAGGGTGCGGCGCTGGGGACCGGTGAAATCGCCGGTCCCCAGATCGAGGGGCATAACGGGTTCCAGGACCCGCAGGCCTTCCTCGACAGAGGCGGCATGAAGGGCCTGCAGGAACAGGTTCTGCTGGCCGGGCGCTATTTCATCAATCCGCGCTTCGCCACCGTCGAGATCATCGACATGGTCGAGGTGCCGATCGCCCATGTCGGCGTGGTGATCGCCTTCGTCGGCAAGGATGGCCGCGACGTCACCGGCGAAGACTTCCGCCACGGCAATCTGGTCAGCCGCGGCGAGAAGGGCGTGTGGGTAACCCCGCTCGATCCGGGCCGCTACGCCATCAACCCCTACACCCATAATGTGCGGGCGGTGCCGACGGCGAATGTGGTGCTGAACTGGGCGGACGGTAAGACCGAGGCGCATAAGCTCGATGCCAATCTCTCGACCATCGCGGTCAGGTCTGGCGACGGCTTCCGCTTCAATCTCGACGTCTCGCAGATCATCCATATCCCGGGCAAGGATGCGCCCAAGGTGATCGCGCGGTTCGGTTCGGTGGAGAATCTGGTGACCCAGGTGCTTGAGCCTACCATCGGCAATTACTTCCGTAACGCGGCGCAGGATTCGGACATCATCGATTTCCTGCGCAACCGGTCGGAACGCCAGGGGCAGGCCCGCCGCGCCATCGAAAGCGCCCTGCGCGATTATGACGTCGGCGCCGTCGACACCCTGATCGGCGATATCTCGCCGCCGGAAGCGCTGATGAAGACGCTGACCGACCGCAAGATCGCCGACCAGGAACGGGTCACCTTCGAGACCCAGGTGGCGGCCCAGGCGGTGCGCCAGAAGCTGGAGCAGGCGACCGCCCTGGCCAATACCCAGGCCCAGGTGGTCGACGCCGAACGCCGCGTTTCGATCGCCGAATATGACGCGCATAGCGCGGTCAAAAAGGCGGAGGGCGAGGCCAAGGCCAAGTCGATCAATGCCGAGGCCGATGCCCGCGTGCTCGATCTGATCGGTCAGGCCGAGGCCGGCAAGACCCTGGCGGTCGGTGAAGCCGAAGCCGAGGTGATCGGCCGCAAGATCGCCTCGATGGACCCGGCCAATTACGCCCTGGTCCAGGTCGCCGAGGCGCTGGCGAAAGCCGGCGTCAAGCTGGTCCCCGACGTGGTGGCCGGCGGCGGCGAGGGCGGCCATGGCGGATTGGTCGATGCGCTGCTCGCGCAGCTGATCCGCAACAAGGCGGCGTAAGGTATGGAGGCGAGGCTTGCAAATCGGCGGCCTCGCCTTTATAACCTCCGCTTCCGTTGGGTGGGCGAGGCTTGTAAGGGCATGCCTCGGCGCCTGGATATCGTACTGAACCTATTTGAAAGGTCTGCGAAAAATGCCCAAGATGAAGACCAAGAGCGCGGCCAAGAAGCGGCTCCGCCTGACCGGTACCGGTAAAGTTCGTGCTAACGTGGCGTTCAAGCGCCACTGCCTGTCCGCCAAGACGTCGAAGATGAAGCGCCAGGCGCGCGGCACCTTCATCGTCGCCGAGGTCGATGCCCCGGCGGTCAAGAAGCATTACCTGCCGTACGGAGGCTGATAAATGGCTCGTGTTAAGCGGGGCGTAACCACGCACGCCCGTCACCGTAAGATCATCAAGCTGGCCAAGGGCTACCGCGGCCGCAGCAGCACCAATTTCCGCATCGCCATCGAGCGCGTGGAAAAGGCGCTGCGTTATGCCTATCGCGATCGCCGCAATCGCAAGCGCCAGTTCCGCGCCCTGTGGATTCAGCGCATCAATGCCGGCGCCCGCGTCAATGGCCTGACCTATTCGCGCTTTATGAACGGTCTGAAGAAGGCCGGGATCGAGCTGGACCGCAAGGTGCTCTCCGACATCGCGACCCGCGAGCCGGACGCCTTCAAGTCCCTGGTCGACCAGGCCGCCAAGGCCCTGAAGTCCGCCTAAGGCAGTTCGCCGTCAAGGTTGAGAGAAGGGGCCGTCTGCTCTAGGGCGGCCCCTTTTTTTATGCTCATTTCTCCCGGAAGCTCCCGATGACCGATCTCGACACGCTCGTCTCCAAAGCCCGCGCCGACATCGCCGCCGCCGCCGACCTCACCGCGCTGGACACTCTGCGCGTCGGCCTGCTCGGCAAGAAAGGCGACATCAGCCTGCTCATGAAGACTCTGGGCGAAATGGGCCCCGAGGAGAGGAAGAGTTTCGGCCAGCGCATCAATGTGGTGCGCGACGAGGTCTCGGCCGCGCTCGACGCGCGCAAGATCGTGCTCGAAGAATCGGCCCTGGAGGCCCGCCTCGCCGCCGAGACGATCGACGTCACCCTGCCGATCCGCCCGGAGGCCGAAGGCCGCATCCATCCGATCAGCCAGACGATCGACGAAATTGTCGCCATCTTCGGCAATATGGGCTTCGCCGTCGCCGAAGGGCCGGACATCGAGGACGACTTCCACAATTTCACCGCGCTGAACTTCCCGCCGGACCATCCGGCGCGCCAGATGCACGACACCTTCTTCCTGCCGGAAAAGGCGGACGGGTCGCGCATGCTGCTGCGCACGCACACCTCGCCCGTGCAGGTGCGCACCATGCTCAGCCAGAAGCCGCCGATCCGCGTCATCATCCCGGGCCGCACCTATCGCTGCGATTCCGACATGACCCACACCCCGATGTTCCATCAGGTCGAGGGGCTGGTGATCGACGAAAAGACCAATATGAGCCACCTCAAGGGCTGCCTGATCGAGTTCGTCCGCACCTTCTTCGAGATCGACGACGTGCCGGTGCGCTTCCGCCCCAGCTTCTTCCCCTTCACCGAACCGTCGGCCGAGGTCGATATCGGCTGTTCGCGCGCCGGCGGGGAGCTGAAGATCGGTGCCGGCGCCGATTGGCTGGAAATCCTCGGCTGCGGCATGGTCCATCCCAACGTGCTGAAGAATTGCGGCATCGATCCCGACAAGTACCAGGGCTTCGCCTTCGGTATGGGCATCGAGCGTATCGCCATGCTGAAATATGGAATTCCCGATTTGCGCACCTTCTTCGAAAGCGACCTTCGCTGGCTGAAGCATTACGGCTTCGTGCCGCTCGATGTGCCCACTCTGGCGGGAGGGCTGGCGCGATGAAATTCACCCTGTCCTGGCTGAAGACCCATCTCTTCACCGACGCCTCGGCGCAAGAAATCGCCATCAAGCTGACCGAGCTGGGCCTCGAGCTGGAATCGCTCGAAGATCCGGCGGCGCGTCTGGCGGGCTTCGTCGTCGGCCATGTGATCGAGGCCGGCAAACACCCCAATGCCGACCGCCTGAAGCTGTGCAAGGTCGATGCCGGCAACGGCAAGATCCTGCAGGTCGTGTGCGGCGCGCCGAATGCCCGCGAAGGCCTGAAGGTCGTTCTCGCCCAGCCCGGCACGATCATTCCGATCACCGGCGAAGCGCTGAAGGCTGGCAAGGTCCGTGACGTCGAATCCCAGGCCATGATGTGTTCGTGGCGCGAGCTGAAGATGGGCGAAGAGCATGACGGCATCATCGAGCTGGCGGCGGATGCTCCGGTCGGCGCGCCGATCACCGACGTCATCGCCATCGACCCGCTGTTCGACATCTCGGTGACGCCGAACCGAGCCGATGCCCTCGGTGTGCGCGGCATCGCCCGCGACCTCGCCGCCATCGGCGTCGGCACGCTGAACGACCTGCCGCTCGACCCGGTGCCGGGCGTGTTCGACAGCCCCTCCAAGGTGATCCTGGAGGAATCCGGCTGCCCGCTGTTCGGCGGCCGCTGGATCAGGGGCGTGAAGAACGGCGAAAGCCCGCAATGGCTGAAGGACCGCTTGACCTCGATCGGCCTCAAGCCGATTTCGGCGCTGGTCGACATCACCAATTTCTTCACCTTCGATCTGAACCGTCCGCTGCATGTGTTCGACGCGGGTAAGCTGGCGGGCGACCTGACCGTACGCTATGCGCGCGACGGCGAGACCCTGGTCGCGCTGAACGGCAAGGCTCTGACCCTGTCGTCGCAGATGACCGTGATCGCCGACAAGAACGGCGTGCAGTCGATCGGCGGCGTGATGGGCGGCGAGCAGACCGGCGTGTCCGAGACCACCACCGACATGTTCCTCGAAGCCGCTTTGTTCGAGCCCAACAAGGTGGCCGTCACCGGCCGCACGCTGGGCCTGGACTCCGATGCCCGCCATCGCTTCGAGCGCGGCGTCGATCCGGCCTTCGTCCTGCCCGCGCTGGATCTGGCCACCCGCATGATCATCGACATCTGCGGCGGCGAAGCCTCGCATCCGCTGGTCGCCGGTTCCGTGCCGCCGGCCAAGGCTCCGGTCGCCTTCCGTCCTGCCCGCGTCAAGCAGCTGGGCGGCGTCGATGTCGAACCGGAAGCCATGCGCCGGATGCTGGCCGCCATCGGCTGCGGCGTGTCGGGCCAGGGTGACCTGTGGGAAGTCTCGTTGCCGTCCTGGCGCCTGGATATGACCGCCGAGCACGACCTCGTCGAGGAAGTGCTGCGCCTAAACGGTTACGACAACATTCCGGTGGCCAGCCTCGACCGTCCGGCGGTGCCGCGTCCGGTCCTGACCACCACCCAGCGCCGTACCGCGTGGCTGCGCCGGGCCCTGGCGTCGCGCGGCCTGAACGAGACGGTGACCTGGTCGTTCCTGTCGCAGGACCAGGCCAAGCTGTTCGGTGGCGGCCAGCCGGAGCTGATCCTGGCCAACCCGATCGCCAGCGATCTCGACACCATGCGCCCGTCGGTGCTGCCCAATCTGCTGGCCGCCATCGCCCGCAACGCGGCGCGCGGCTTCAAGGATGCCGGCCTGTTCGAGATCGGCGCCGCCTTCAAGGGCGAGCGTCCGGAAGACCAGCAGAGCATCGCCGCCGGCCTGCGCGCCGGCCGCGCCAGCCCGCGGCATTGGTCGGGCACGCCGCGCCTTTATGACGCGCTGGACGCCAAGGCCGACGCCCTGGCCGCCATCGGCGCGGCGCAGGGTCCGACCGAGTCCTTGCAGGTATTCGCCGAGGCTCCGGCCTGGTATCATCCCGGCCGTTCGGGCAGCCTGAAGCTGGGCAATAAGACCGTCGCCTGGTTCGGCGAAATCCATCCGCGCATTCTCTCCGCCTATGGCATCGAAGAGCGCGTCGTCGGCTTCGAGATCGATCTCGGCATGCTGCCGCCGATCAAGGTCAAGGCGACCCGCGGCAAGGGCGCGTTCAATCCGCCGTCGCTGCAGGCGCTCGACCGCGACTTCGCGTTCGTGGTGGACAGCAAGGTGACAGCCGAATCGGTGCTGCGCGCCGCGAAGAACGCCGACAAGGCGCTGATCGCCGGCGTCTCGCTGTTCGACGTCTATGAAGGCCAGCATATGGAGCCGGGCAAGAAGAGCCTGGCCATCCAGGTGACCTTGCAGCCGACCGACAAGACCCTGACCGACGCCGAGATCGAAGCGGTGGCGGCCAAGGTGGTCGAGGCTGTGGTAAAAGCAACCGGCGGAGTGCTGCGCGGCTGACGGGACATTCGATGGTTTTCCGGGCCGCAAGGCGGCCCCGCGCTGCCAACAGCGTCGATTACACCGGCAACATAGCTTGGCGCGGTAGCCCAGCGCACGGAGTGCGCGCCCGGCGCTTGAGGGACACATTTTATGACTTCCGATATCAAGAAAATCCGCAATTTCGCGATTATCGCCCATATCGACCATGGCAAATCGACCCTGGCCGACCGGCTGATCCAGAAGTGCGGCGGCATCGAGGAGCGCGAAATGCGCGACCAGATCCTCGATTCGATGGATATCGAGCGCGAGCGCGGCATCACCATCAAGGCGCAGACGGTGCGCCTGCACTGGAAGGCCAAGGATGGCGAGACCTATCAGCTGAACCTGATGGACACGCCCGGCCATGTCGACTTCGCCTATGAGGTCAGCCGGTCGCTGGCCGCCTGCGAAGGCTCGCTGCTGGTGGTGGATGCCAGCCAGGGCGTGGAAGCGCAGACCCTGGCCAATGTCTATCAGGCCATCGAGAACAATCACGAGATCGTCCCGGTCCTGAACAAGATCGATCTGCCGGCCGCCGAGCCGGACCGCGTCAAGCAGCAGATCGAGGACGTGATCGGCCTCGACGCCTCGGACGCGGTGATGATCTCCGCCAAGACCGGCATCGGCATCGAGGATGTGCTGGAGGCGCTGGTCACCCGCCTGCCGCCGCCGGAAGGCAATGCGGACGAGCCGCTGCAGGCGCTGCTGGTCGACAGCTGGTACGATTCCTATCTCGGCGTGGTCAGCCTGGTGCGCGTCAAGAACGGTATCATGCGCAAGGGCCAGAAGATCCGCATGATGGCGACCAACGCGTCCTATGTGGTCGATTCGGTCGGTTATTTCACGCCGAAGATGGTGCAGGTCGACGCGCTCTATCCGGGCGAGATGGGCTTTTTGCAGGCCGGCATCAAGGCGGTGGCCGATTGCCAGGTCGGCGACACCATCACCGACGAGAAGAAGCCTGCTTCGACGCCGCTGCCCGGCTTCAAGCCCAATGTGCCGGTGGTGTTCTGCGGCCTGTTCCCGGTCGATGCCGCCGATTTCGAGCAGCTGCGCGACAGCCTCGCCAAGCTGCGCCTCAACGACGCCAGCTTCGAATATGAGGCCGAGACCTCGGCGGCGCTGGGCTTCGGCTTCCGTTGCGGCTTCCTCGGCCTGCTGCATCTGGAAATCATCCAGGAGCGCCTGGAGCGCGAATTCAATCTGGATCTGATCACCACCGCGCCGTCGGTGGTCTATCGCATCCATCTGACCGACGGCACCATGCGGGAACTGCACAATCCGTCGGACATGCCCGAGACCACCAAGATCGAGAAGATCGAGGAGCCGTGGATCAAGGCCACCATCATGGTGCCGGACGAGTATCTCGGCCCGATCCTGCAACTCTGCACCGAGCGCCGCGGCGCGCAGATCGATCTGACCTATGCCGGCAATCGCGCCATGGCGGTCTATCGCCTGCCGCTGAACGAAATCGTGTTCGACTTCTACGACCGCCTGAAGTCGATCAGCCGCGGCTATGCCAGCTTCGATTACGAAATGGATTCGTACGAGGAAAGCGACCTGGTCAAAGTCACGATCCTGGTCAATGGCGAGCAGGTCGACGCCTTGGCCTTCATCGCGCATAAGAGCGTGGTCGAGGCGCGCGGCCGCAACATCTGCGCGCGCCTGAAGGAACTGATTCCGCGGCAGATGTTCCAGATCGCCATCCAGGCCGCGATCGGCGGCCGCATCATCGCCCGCGAGAGCCTGTCGGCGATGCGCAAGGACGTTCTGGCCAAGTGCTATGGCGGCGACATCAGCCGCAAGCGCAAGCTGCTGGACAAGCAGAAGGAAGGCAAGAAGCGCATGCGGCAGTTCGGTAAGGTCGAAATCCCGCAATCGGCCTTCCTGGCCGCGCTCAAGATGGGCGACGACTAAAAGAGTTAGAGCGGGATGACTTTAAACTCGATCAAAGGTTCATTCCGCTCGGAGGAGCGTAGCGAACGACCCCGAGGGTGCGGGGTAGGCTACCCCGCTGAAGCATGATGACGACAAACGTCATCATGCTATAAAGCCCGCCAGGCTATCGCTTGGCGGGCTTTATAGTAATCAGCCTGGAATTATTCGAAACTGCTGCGGCGTGTCCGGCGGCGCGGCCGTGACAGCAGCACGGTCAACAGACCGAGCGGCGCCAGCACGGTCCAGGCCGGCCAGGCCATCAGCAGCGTGGCGAGCGAGGGACCTTCGGGGTCCCAGGCGCGCCCGGCCAACAGCATCCAGACATCACGCGTGACGATACCGGCGTGCTCGCCCGGCCCGAGCGCCATCACGGCGTCGGCCGAAGCCATGAGCACGGAAACACCGATCAGCAACCAACCGACGAGGCGCCCCACCAACATGTAACCCTCGGTTAAAGTCTTAATGTGTGCGAGTATTTATTTGACTATAAAAAACCAAATAAAACCTTAAGGCGCAAGTCCTATTACGATGCCTCGCGCGGGTTTCGCACAGGCAGGCTTGCATTCCTGAAACCGCTCGTATAATTTGCGCGCCTTGCCTGCCGGCCCCTTGGGGAAACGGCACGCTGGATGGGTGGCCGAGCGGTCGAAGGCGCACGCCTGGAAAGTGTGTATACGTCAAAAGCGTATCGTGGGTTCGAATCCCACCCCATCCGCCATATACCGAAAAGCCCCGCACTGCGGGGCTTTTTCGTTCCTGGCCCAAAAGCTTGACGCCCTCGCCGGATAGAGGCTTAACTGCCAGCGTTCTGAACGGGATGGGCCGATGACTTCCGATAGCCAAACTTTGGACCAGCTGGCGCGGACTTTGCGGGCCCGGATTATTGCCAATTCTCATCGCACCGGCACGCCGCATCTCGGTTCCTGTTTGTCCTGCGTCGATATTCTGACCACGCTTTACTGGTCGGTGCTGCGTCTCGATCCCGCCAAGCCGGACGATCCGGCGCGCGACCGGTTCATCCTCAGCAAGGGCCATGCGGCGCCCGCCTTGTTCCAGACCCTGGCCCTGGCCGGTTTCTTCCCCTATGAACGCCTGTCCGATTACGGCCAGGACGGCAGCCTGTTCGGCGAACATCCGCCGACGCCCGGTCCGGTGCCCGGCATCGAAGCCGCCACGGGTTCCCTCGGTCACGGCTTGCCGCTGGCGCTCGGCATGGCGCTGGCCGCCCGCGTTCAGAAGCGCGACAGCCGCTTCTATGTGCTGCTGGGCGATGGCGAGTGCAATGAGGGCTCGGTATGGGAGGCGGCCATGATGGGTGCAGCCGAGAAACTGGGCTCGGTGACCGTGATCGTCGACTATAATAAGTGGCAGGCGACGGGCCGCAGCGACGAGGTGCTGGCGCTCGGTCCGCTGGCCGACAAATGGCGGGCCTTCGGCTGGCGCGCCGAAGAGATCGACGGGCACGATCTGGCGGCGCTGCCGGGCAAGCTGGCGCCGGATGGCGGCGAGGGGCCGCGCGCCTTCATCGCCCACACGATCAAGGGACGCGGCGTCTCCTTCATGGAAGACGACAATAATTGGCATTACCGCATCCCCAATGCGGATGAGGTCGCCGCGGCTTGCCGCGAGCTGGGAGTGGCGGCATGAGAAACGCGTTCGCCGAGGAAATGGTCAAGCTGGGCGAGGCCGATCCGCGCGTGGTGCTGCTGTCGGGCGACATCGGCAACAAGCTGTTCGATCCCTTCAAGGAACGCTGCCCGGGCCGCTTTTTCAATTGCGGCATCGCCGAAGCCAACATGATGGGCGTCGCCGCCGGCATGGCGATGAGCGGGCTGCGGCCGGTGGTCTACACCATCACCCCCTTCACCACCACGCGCTGTTTCGAGCAGATCCGCGTCGATGTCTGCTATCACCATGCGCCGGTGATCATCGTCGGGACCGGCTCGGGTTTGTCCTATGCCGAATTGGGTCCGACCCATCATTCCTGCGAGGATCTGGCCATCCTGCGCACCCTGCCGGGCATGACCGTCTTCGCGCCCTGCGACAAGGTCGAGCTGCGCCTCGGCCTCGCCGCCGGCCTTCGGCAGGACGGACCGCTCTATATGCGCATCGGCAAGAAGGGTGAGCCGGTCATTCATAAGGAGGCGCCGGATTTCGCCCTCGGCAAGATGCTGACCGTGCGGCCGGGCGACGAGATCTGCCTGTTGGTCGCGGGCACCATCATGGCGCCCGCGCTGGAAGCCGCCGAGCGCCTTGCCGCCGCCGGCCGCTCGGTGCGGGTGGAGAGCGTTCATACCGTGAAGCCGCTCGACGAGGCCCGTCTGGCCGAAATCTTCCAGCGCTGCCGTCTGGTGGCGGCGATCGAGGAACATGGCCGCATCGGCGGGCTGGCCGGCGCCGTCGCCGAATGGGCGGCGCCGCGCGGCGCCCTGGCGCGCACGCGCTTCCTGTCGTTCGGCGTCGAGGACCGCTTCATGAAGGATGTCGGCTCGCAGGATTATGCGCGCGCCCAGTTCGGCCTGTCGGCCGAAGTGATGGCCGATGCCCTGGCCGAGGCCTGGGCGGGTAACGGCATCCGCGCCGTCGGCTGACCGGACATGCGCGTCGGGCTCGATTTCGACAATACCATCGTCCGCTATGATTCCCTGTTCCACCGCGTCGCGCTGGAGCAGGGGCTGATCCCCGATCATGTGCCGCGGGACAAGGCCAAGGTGCGCGATCACATCCGCTCGATCGGCCGCGAGCCGGATTGGACGGCGATGCAGGGCGAGGTCTATGGCGCGCGGATGGGCGAGGCGGAGCCGTTTCCCGGCGTGGTGGACGCAATGTCGCGCCTGGTGGCGCGCGGTCACGAGCTGGTGATCGTCAGCCACAAGACCCAACATCCGATCATCGGCCCCAAACATGATCTGCGCGCCGCGGCGCGAGGCTGGATCGACGACAATCTGATCGCGGACGGCGAGGCGCTGTTCCCGTCCGGCATGGTCCATTTCGAGGCAACCAAGGAAGAGAAGCTGGCGCGCATCGCGGCTTGCGGCTGCGAGCTGTTTCTCGACGATCTGCCCGAAATTCTCAACGCGCCGGGCTTTCCGAGGCAGGTGCGCGCCGTGCTGTTCGATCCTGCCGGCAACCATGCCGGCGCAACGCGTGAAGCGGTCGCCAGCTGGGATGATTTCGCAGCCCTTCTGGGGGCGCCGTGACCGGCGGCGAGGCGGACCGGCGTGCGCAGATCGCGGCCTTGTGGCGGGAAGCCGGACTGGGCGCGGGCACTGGGCTGACGCTCCAGCCGGCGGCGCGCGGCGGCAATAATCTGGTGTTCATCGCCGAAGAGGCGGGCCGCCGGGCGGTCGCCAAATGTTATTTCACGCAAGGGGCAGGACGCGACCGTCTCGACGGCGAATGGCGCTTTCTAAGCTATGCCCGCGACGTTGCCGGCGCCGCCTCCGTGCCGGCGCCGCTGGCGCGCGACGATAAGGCCCGCATCGCCCTGCACGAGTTCCGCGCCGGCCGCCGTCCCGATGGTGTCGAGCCCGGTATGGTCGAGCAGGCGGCGCGATTGCTGCGGACGCTGAACGGCGCCGAGGCGACGGATTTGCCTCTGGCGGCGGATGCCTGCTTCACCCTGGCCGAGCAACTGGCCCTGATCGAGGCCCGGCTGGCGCGGCTGGCCGGTGCCGAGGAGCCGGCATCCCTGGTCGGGCGCATGACCGCCTATTGGGGGACGCTGCGTCCCGCCCTGATCGAAGGATATGCGGCGCTGGACCTGTCGCCGACGGATGAATTGCCCGAACCGGAACGATGCATCTCGCCGTCCGATTTCGGGTTTCATAATGCGTTGGCCGGCGAGGACGGGACTTTGTCCTTCGTCGATTTCGAATATGCCGGCTGGGACGATCCGGCCAAGACCCTGTGCGATTTCTTCCTGCAGCCGGCGGTGCCGGTCGACGAGGCCTATTTCGAGGCCTTTTTCGCCACCGCGTTCGGCGGCCGGCCCGGAGCAGGGCGCCTGCGCGAGAGGACGGCGCTGCTGCGCCCGCTCTTCGCGCTGAAATGGTGCTGCATCATGCTCAACCCCTTCCTGCCCGACCTGGCGGCGCGCGCCCGCTTCGCCCAGCCGGACGGGGACGATCTGAACCGCCGCCGCGAGCGCCTGGACAAGGCCTGGCATTCCTTCAACATCCTGACCGGGACGCGACACTGATGGCTTACGTCGATTTTCTTTCCGTCATCCACAAGAGCACCAAGCGGGACTATCTGGCCCGGGTCAACGATCCGGATTTTCCCAAGGCCAAGGCCGCGGCGCTGGCCAAGCAATGGGGCCATGATTACTGGGATGGCGACCGGCGCATCTGCTATGGCGGCTATCGCTATGACGGCCGCTGGGCCAAGGTCGCCACCGCGATGGCCGAGCATTACGGCATCAAGCCGGGCGACAAGATTCTCGATGTCGGCTGCGGCAAGGGCTTCCTGCTGTTCGACTGGACCCAGGTGGTGCCGGGCGTCGAAGTGACCGGCATCGACATCTCGTCCTATGCCATCGAGAACGCCAAGGACGAGATCAGGGACCGGCTGCAGGTGGGCAGCGCCCGTAAGCTGCCTTTCGCCGATGACAGCTTCGATCTCGTCTTCTCGATCAATACGCTGCACAATCTGCACAATTACGAATTGTCGGATGCTCTGCGCGAGATCGAACGGGTCGGCCGCAAGCATAAATATATCTGCGTCGAATCCTATCGGAACGAAGAAGAGAAGGCCAATCTGCTCTATTGGCAGGTAACCTGCGAGGCCTTCAATTCGCCGGAAGCCTGGCAATGGTGGTTCGACACGACGGGCTATTCGGGCGATCATTCCTTCATCTATTTCGAGTGAGACCGGGCATGTCGCTTCTCGTCACCTCCACCCTGGCCGCCATCCTGGTCGAGCAGCGCCAGCCGCTGGTCCTGGCCGAGATCGGCCTGCCCCGCCAGCTCGATGTCGGACAGGTGCTGGTGAAGATCCATCGCAGCGGCATCTGCGGCTCGCAATTGGGCGAGATCGACGGCGCCAAGGGGCCGGACAAATATCTGCCGCATCTGCTCGGCCATGAGGGCTCGGCGACGGTGGCGGCGGTCGGCCCCGGCGTGCGCAAGGTGAAACCCGACGACAAGGTCGTGCTGCACTGGCGCAAGGGCCCGGGCATCGAGGCGGCCACGCCCGCCTATGATTGGGACGGGCGCAAGGTGAATAGCGGCTGGGTCACCACCTTCAGCGAATGGTCGATCGTGTCCGAGAACCGCGTCACCGCCATTCCCGCCGACAGCGATCTCGACGTGGCGGCCTTGTTCGGCTGCGCCGTCACCACCGGTTTCGGCGTGATCGAGAACAATGCGCAGGTGCGGATCGGCGAATCGGTGGTGGTGTTCGGCGCCGGCGGCGTCGGGCTCAACATGGTGCAGGCGGCTTCGCTGTCCTCGGCCTGGCCGGTGATCGCGATCGACCGCTTCGACAACCGGCTCGAACTGGCCGGCAAGCTGGGTGCGACCCATCTGATCAACAGCGCGCGCGAGGACGCCCGCGCCCGCATCCAGGAGATCCTGGGCGGCCGCGGGCTCGACGTGTTCATCGACAATACCGGCGATCCGTCGATCATCGAGATGGGCTATGCCATCACCGGTCCGCAGGGGCGGGTGGTGCTGGTCGGCGTGCCGCGCCAGGGGCGCGACATCACCATTCATTCGCTGCCGCTGCATTTCGGCAAGCGCCTGGCCGGCTCGCAGGGCGGCGAGGCCGAGCCTCATATCGATATTCCGCGGTATGAAGCCTTATTTCGCCATGGACGGCTCAAACTGCACGAATTGCTGACCGACCGCTATCCGTTGGCCCGTATCAATGACGCCATCGCGGCAATGCGCGACGGCAGTGCCGCCGGGCGCTGCCTGATCGCGATGGACTGACAGGGGGGAGGAATTCATGCGTGACTATAGCCGGCTCGACCGTTTTCTCGACAAGCTGGGTGCCGATATCTATCCGGAAGAGGGGCTGGAATTTCCGAAGCGGATCACGCGGGAAGGCATCGACAAGGCGATCCAGAGGGGAATGCTGAGCCCTGGCATGAAAGTCCTCGACGTCGGATGCGGCAAGGGAATCGCCCTGACTGAATTCAAGGCGCGCGGCATAGACGCTGTCGGGATAACGCTCGGGTCGGACGTCGACGCTTGCCGCTCAATGGGGTTCGACGTTCACGAGATGGATCAGAACTTCACCAGCTTCCCCGACGCGAGCTTCGATTTTCTCTGGTGCCGTCATGTACTCGAACACAGTGTCGTGCCGCTGTTCACGCTCAATGAATATTACCGGCTCCTCAAGCCCGGCCAGTTCGCCTATGTCGAGTTGCCCGCGCCCGACACCCCGGCGCACCACGAGGAGAACCCCAATCATTACAGCGTATTTTCATCATCCTCGTGGGTGAGCCATTTCCAACGCACGGGTTTCACCATGGTCGACGGGTTTGCTCTGCGCGTCATTCTGCCCGACATCGGGGACGACCAGTATTACTGTTACTTCCTGCGGCGCGACGACAAGCCGTTCGCCTGAAACGAAACAAGAAATTGCTGAACTGGATGGCATGATGGCGGAAAAGACCAAGGGCGAGGCGCAGTACCAGCCTGTCATCGAACTGATCAAGCACCGCCCTCAGCGTCTCGGTGTTTCCTCGGGATGGGGGTGGTATGACGACCCCAAGCGGCTGGCCTTTTGTCTCTCGCGCTACAAATTCGTTTCCAAGATGCTGCAAGGCCGCGAGCGCGCGCTGGAAGTGGGCTGCGGCGACGGGTTCTACAGCCGCATCGTCCGGCAGGCGGTCGGCAGCCTGGTCGCCGTCGATTTCGATGCGGATTTCATCGCCAGCGCCAAAGAGGTGATGGACGAGCGCTGGACCATCGATTTCCGTCTGCACGACATGCTGGAAGGCGGCGTCGCGGGCTCCTTCGACGCCATATATTCGCTGGATGTCTTCGAACATATTCCGGCCGAGCAGGAGGATCTCTTCCTGCGCAATCTGACGGCGCCCCTCGAGAGGCATGGCGTCGTGATCATCGGCGCGCCGTCGCTCGAATCCCAGGCCTATGCCTCGCAGATCAGCAAGGATGGCCATGTCAATTGCAAGTCCCAGGAAGACTTCCGCAAGGTACTGCAGAAGCACTTCCATACCGTGTTCATGTTCTCGATGAACGACGAGGTCGTGCATACCGGCTTCAGCCGGATGTCGCACTACAATATCGGGCTCTGCTGCGAGCGGGTGTGACATGGCAGACGATGACGCTCCCCAGCTGGAAAAGGGCCAAAGGCTGATTTGTCTGGGTGACGAGTCCTGCCTGCCGTTCGCCGGTACTATTTTCCGCTCCCCTTCCTGGCATACGCCGTTTCTGGTCGAGAGCGCCTATATTCCGGGCTTTTCCGCAGCCGATATGATCAGTGAGGCCAATGGCGTCGAGACGATCGGCGAGAAGGTCAGGGCCGCCTTGGCGCCGTTCCATGTGCTCGCCGCGACAGGCGAGGCCCTATGGCGGAGCCCCAGCGTCGAGGATGCCCGCGCGAATTTTGCTTCAGGCTTCACCCTATGCGCCCCTTTCATTCTGATTTTCTGCGGCGAGGGCGATTTGCGGCGTTCGGTCTATCCGGCATTCGCCGAGACGTCCGACTTCGTGCTTCCGGGGGACCCCGCTCCCTTGCTTGAGGGGCGCGAGGAAGTGTCCTTCGAACAGCTGAGAGACCGTCTCACCGCGCTGCTCGCGCCGATCGTCAAGGGGATGCGCGCATTGCATGCCGCCGGCTTGTCGCGATCGGTGCTGGCTATGATTCCGCCGGCCAGATCAGGGGATGATGCCTTCGCCGCAGCCAACGGCTATCGCTGTCCGCTTGCCATTCGCCGGAAATTGGTCGCTTTGGCCAACTCCATTCTGGCCGAATTGTCCGCATCGATAGCGTCGCCCTTCCTCGAGGTCGTCGAGCCTCGACTTACCGAGTTCATTCAAGGCGCTCTGGATCACCCCTTGCTGCAGTCGGACCGCCACAATAGCGTGCTTTACGTTCATGCCTCGCGGATCGCGGTTCAGCCCGAATTTGCGGGAACGCCGAGGTACCAGGAGGCACAGGATGAGTTCAATGCCAGAGGCGTGATCGCACGGCAGATCGATCCCGCGCGGATCCTGCCCCTGGTCGAAGAGTTGAATTTCGATCTGGATGTCGGCAACCGGCATCGATCGCCGTTCTGGTTCGGCAATCCAGCCAAACCCTTCAAAGACACGATGCGGACCTTGATCCCCGGCGTCGCCCTTTTGCAGCGGGTGCATCAGATCGTCTATTCCCCGGAGATTCTTTCCTGCATCCAGGCGTGCCTTGGCTCCGACCCCTATTTCATCAATACACGGTTCTTCCTCTCGCTGCCGCACGACGTCGGCGGCGATGGGCCGCAGGGGTTCCATCGGGATGGCAGTCCGCCCGGCCTAATTCGGGGTCTGATCTATCTGGTCGATGTCGACGAGGGAACGGGCCCCTTCGAGTATCTCGACGAGAACAGAGTTTCCCATCTGGTCGCGGGGTCCGCAGGGACATTGCTCATATTCGATGCCAATCGGCTGATCCATCGCGGCAGCCCGCCGCGGGCGAAGCCCCGCAAGGCCATCGATTTCTGCATTCTGCCGCGCCCCGCCGCGATGCCACGGCGAGTGATGTGGGCGGGCATGAATAACTGGCCGCTCGACCCGTTCCAATATCCGGTCGACCGCATGCAGGCCTATCCGGAATTCGCCGATGGATGGGTTAGGATCAATCCCGTTTCGGGACTTTAATCATACCGCGTCGGTCCCGACGGTCTGATGCCAGAGCGCAGCGGGCTGATCTTCCCAATAAGGAACCGCCAGCAGCGCCAGGTAAGGACGTTCCGGGGTGGGCGCGGCCACGGCTTCGCGCAGTGAAAAGATGAAAGGATCGCCCGGCCAGCAATTCGCCCCATTCCAGACGACCTGCAGACTCATCTCGGGAACGGCAGGTCCGAAATGCATATCGATAGCGAGACCGCGCGATCCGTCTTCGATCGTGAGCCTCACTTGCCGGGGGTCATAAACGATAAGGCTCCCAGGCGGGCAGGATAACGTGGTTTTCTTCTCGGCCGCATTCCAGCCGCCAACCGACAGGCGGAACTCCTCGCCGTCAGCGGCATCGATGACGGCGATAGCCCGCATCAGTCCAATCGGCCAGGCATCGCGGGCCCAATCGTCGAGAGCCATCTCTCCCGCCCTCGGTCGGAAGGGCCGGGCGCTGTAGAAGACGGGCCGACCCCCGGCCATGGCGGCCAGCGAGTCAAGCAGTGCATTTTCTTCAAACAGGAGCGCGGCGAGGCGTTCGACGAAGGTGAGACTCGGGGCAAACCATTCCGCTCCGGTCTCGGCGCCGTCTGGACGGTAGGCCCAGTCGATGTCGGTGAATCTCTTCTCCCCGATCGGGATCAAGTCTCCGATCGGCAAGGCCTGCAAGCCGGCGAAATTCAGAACGGCGTATCCCTCGCCCGGGATGGGGCCTGCCTCGCCCCGCGCCGGCGCCTCCGCTCTGTCGCGAGCGGCGCCGTAACGGGGGCCGTTGGTGACGTGTATCTGGCTATTTCGTACGCAATCGAGAAAGCGCTTAACCGTGACCAGGCAGGCATCAGCGCCCAGGTGGAAGCCATCAAGTTCGAACTTCGGCTGTAGCTTGCCAGTTTCGTCGACGATATCACCCCAGATGTCGATGAAGCCGATTCCGTGTTCCTTGCACTTCCGCGCGAGAAAGGCATTAACCGCCAGAGAGACTTTAATGCGGCGCGCGATGTCCAAAGCAAAACCGTTCTGCTTCTCGAATACCTCGTCACCGGAATAGGGAACGGGCATCGAGTGAAGGAAGAGCCGGGTAAGGCCGGCCCGCTTGAATTGAGCGAGCCCTCGGAACAACCCCTCGAATATTGTCTCGATGATTTGGGAAAATACCCTGAACGGACTAATCTGGCGGCCTTCCGCGGCAGCAGGATATTTATAGGGCGTCAGGCCCGGCGGCAGCACGATATCGAAATCCGCGCCGAGCGAGCGAGCCAGTTGCTGGCGTACATTGATCTCGCCGATATGAAATATGCAGAATGGGGGAGTCTGGGCCCCGCCATGGGCCATTGCCTTGAGCACTTCCTCCTTGTCCAGCAACGTGTATTTGGCGACGCCCGATTCCGTGATGAGGTCGAAGCGCTTCAGGGCACGCACGATTTCAGAGGAAACGCTGCCATCGGGGGTGCTGACGCTTTGGGCCGTGATCCCGGGAATGTAATCGCGGCTAACCGCAATTATGCCGGCCTGGTCGGCAAGCTGATAGATCCGTCCGTCGAAGATCTGTGTATGGCTGTCACCGATCAGAAAGACCGGCTTCGCCCTGCCGATTTCCGACAGTTCCTCACTCATTTGTTGAGGTGAGCCAGGGCGATGGCGGCGGCCAAAGCCTCTTCGTCGCATTTGCTGGTTGAAAGCTGGTCGATTGCCGCGGACTCCCGCGGTTCACGTGGCTTCAGAGCGGGCATCTGTTCGGTGAAGGTCGCGAAGAAATTCCGCATTACATGGGCCACTCCCTCCTGTTTCACGCTCCGGCCGTCTTGCTCGAAATAGAGATTGCCGCTTGCGGTGATGGTCTCGTAAGACGCGAAATAGACGGCGTTGTTTTTTTGCCGAACGATTTCCTCGGCGGCGACCCGCAATACAGACTTTGAATAGATGGTGGATTGCAAAACGTGCCGCTCTTCCATGGTGGCGACCAACGGCACGGGCGACACGGTGAGAATGACCGTGGCCCTCGGGTTCAGATCACCTAGATAGTCGAGAAACCGCGTCATCTCCGACACGACGTCGGCAACGGTCGAATTGTGAAAGACGTAGCGGCTGGGGTCGTACTCGCCGCCGGCGCCCGAGCCGGGGCACATCGGCAGCACCGTGCCATCGTGCCTTATCCGCCAAGACTCGGTCAGGCCGAGCGTAAAGACCAGCACATCGAGTTCCTCGAAAAGCTTGCGCACGGCGGCAAGATGCATCTTGCGGTCGGCAAGCAGCTCTTCTTCCGAGTCGAAACCTTCCGGCTGGATGCGCGGCCTGAAGGGGTCGCACAATCCAAGCTTGCTGTGCCAAAGCGGCTCGTCCGAGTCTCGCTGGTGCATCGCCCGTTCCATCAGCTGCAATAGCTGAGCGCTCGTATAGATGTTGCCGTAGCGGGCGGAGAAGGTGCCGTAATTGTAAGCCACCTTCTGTTGCGCAGACAGCCAGGGCGGCCCCGCTTCCGTTACGAGATAGTTGAAGCCGTGCGATGCGAGCGCCTCGGATATCCGCTGGGCAAAGCAGCTGCCCGCCGTGGCGATTTTGGTGTCGGGGGTGATCCGCAAAGACGAGGGCTGGTTGGGATTGATGGCATCGCACTGAACCGCCTCTACGGCGTCCCGCCAGCGCTGGTTCGGCTCAAGAGATAAGTAGGGGCTTTGCACGGCGCGGCTCTTCAGCTAAAGCGATGGTCTCCCGCACTTATATCAAATTTGCGAAGCGCTGCAGAAAATAGTCGCTGATACGGGCTTGGGATACCGCCGTCAGACCGCTGGAATCGAGTTGTTTGAACCGCGCCTGCAAGTCGGTGAGGGGGCGGTTCTCCTGACCGAGCTGAATCGCCTCCTGGGTAGCTGCCAGTAATTCGTCGGCGCGGGGAGGTACCGGGTCGAAATGCTCAAACGGCACGTGCCAGACGAACCGCCCCGTTTCCCATTGTTCCGGCTTTGAGCGATAGGCCAGCATTTGCTCGGGAAAAGTCAGTACGCGGTTGCGCACGGGGTCGGATAGAAGCGTTGGGACCACCACCATATTCTTCGAATAGGGAACTGCTGAAAGCGGCCAATTGCCGTAGGAGACGCACGGCAGGTTCATGACGTCAGCGACGTTTTCGAGCCCGGAGGTGTTGACCAGAGTGACCTTGGCGTTGGTCAGCACGGCCAGATCATTTTTGAAATTGCGCAGCGGACTTTCGCTGTAATTGACGATACCCAGGCCGGCAAATTCGGGCGGAGTGAGCTCGGTGCCGACCTTGACGAGGCGGTAGCCGCTGTCGCGGAGGAAGCCGAGAGTCGGCAGCAGTCTATCCGGCGGCAAGGCCACGCCGGCATTGCCGCTGTGGGTGCGCAGATGGATGGCCGCGATACGATCAAGCCCATCAGCTCCGATCATGTCGGCGAGCGGACCGTCGATCGCCGGTCTGGCATCGGTCCAGGGGTCGGCGTCGCCGCTCCGTGTGCGTGTCTGGTAATAATGGCGGTTGGTCTGCACCACCGTGTCGTTGGAAACGTAATAGTGCAGCCGATAGTGAAATATCTGCACATAAGTGTTTTCGCGCGACATCACCGAATTGCGAATATGGCCCAGTCCGACATTGATGCCGAACTCGGGCACCATGCGACAGACCTCGTTGGCCATGGCGAACATATCGTTGTCGGCGATCATCTCCAGATTGTATTTGCGGAAATGATGCGCGTAGGTCTCGACCATGGCCTCCGGCATGGCGCCAGAGCGTTGTATCCAATAATAGGTCGTTTCTCGGTCGATCTCGTGCGCCAGATACTGCCGAAGAAAATAATCCATCTCGTGGATCAGGTGACCGGGAGATGCCGAGAAGATCATGTTGGCCAGCAGCTTGGACTTGGTTTCCCGCAGGAAACTGTAAAGTTCCTCGGCGGTCTTGATCGATCGGATCGACATGGGGGGCCTTCTCAAAAGTCTTGTTGGGCTCGGACAAGGCTGTCAGCCGTGCCGATGTCGCGCAAATAGTCGGTGTTATGAAAGGTGGCGATCCGGCCGAGAAAGGCGGGAATCACCTCGGTGCTGAGATCGATCACCGGCTTGCCCAGTCCCGCCATCCAATCGAGCAGGGGCGGCTCGAAGATATAGACGGCGCCGTTGGCGCGGGTGCCGGGCGGATCGGCCGCCTTTTCGTGAAAGGCCGTCACCACGCCCCGTTCGTCCTGCTCGACGATGCCGCAGGAGCGGGGATTATCGGTGTCGAAGGTCATCATGGTGATCAGGCAGCCCTGTGGCCGCTCGGCGTGACGGCGCTGGAAGGCCCGGACGTCGAAGCGGGTCAGATTGTCGGCATGGGCGACGATAAACGCCTCGTCGCCGAAAAAATGTCGATTGGCCAGCACCGTGCCGCCGGTTCCCAGCAGATGCTCCTCATGAACCAGGTCGAGGCGGTCGCGCCAGCGGCTGTGGGCCAAATGGTCGCGCACCTGCTCGGCCCGGTAATGGGTATTGACCAGCGCCCGTTCGATGCCGGCGCCGAACAGCAGGTCGAGCCAGTAATCGAGCAGGGGAACCCCGCGGATCGGCACCAGGCACTTGGGCATTGTGTCGGTCAGCGGGCGCAGCCGCGTGCCCAGGCCGCCGGCCAGCAGCAGCGCCCTCATTGCGCTAGCTCGCCGAGGATCTGATCGGCGGTCAGGGGTATGTTGCCGAGGCGCCCGACCTGGCAGGCCGCGGCGATCGCGCCGAGATAGGACGCGCGCCAGATGTCGGCGCCGGCGGCCAGCGCCATGGCGGTGCAGGTCAGCAATGAATCTCCGGCCCCCGACACGTCGCGGGGGGCCGAGTTCATCGCCGGCAGCTGATCGGTATGGAATGGACCGCCGGCGGCCGGCGCGAAGATCAGGACGCCCTCGGCGCCGAGTGTCATGACGACATTGCTCGCCTGCGCCTTGTTCAGCAGGTCTTCGGCCAGGACGACGAGGCCGGACCGGGTGTCGCGAATGGCGAGCCGGGCTTCGCGCTCGGTCGGGGTCAGCAGCGCCATGCCCTTGAAGCGCGAGACGTCGCTGATCTGCGATGAGGCCTGGCTGTCGGCAACCATCATAACGCCGCGCCGTGCGCAGTCGGCGGCGATGCGGTCGACCAGCGCCTGCGGCAGGACGCCGTAATTGAAATCGGAAAAGATCACCAGATCGACGCCGTCGAGCGAGTCCAGCACCCGCCGGTGAAGCGCGTCGATCAGTTCGGTGCTGATGTCGTGCTGGCGCAGATGGCTGACGCGCAGCAGAGTCTTGTCGCCGACGCGATAGCGCTGTTTCAGGGTGGTCGGGCGGCTGGGGTCGGTCAGGAATTCGGCCTCGACCTTATAGTCGGCCAGCTTGCGCCGCGCGAATTCGGCAGTCGGGTCGTCGCCGACCACGGTGAAATAGCGGACCTCGGCGCCGAAGCCGGCGGCATGAGCGGCGACGATGCCGGCGCCGCCGACGAAGCGGTCCTGGGTGATCGGGCTGACCACCAGCGTCGGATCTTCCTGCGACATGCCGAGCGCGTCACAGCTGACATATTCGTCGACGATGAGATCGCCGATCACGATCACACTCAGATCTGAGAATTTACGGACGATCTCGGCCAGATCGCTGCCGGTGAAGGCGTGCCGTTGCGGGAAGTCGGCCGGCTTCACCACCGTGTGGGTGCGGGTTTGGTAAATTTCCTGCCGCAGCAGATCGAGCGAGGAAAAGCCTGTTTCGCCCGAGCTGAACAGGAGCGTGCCGCCATAGCTGGCGACCGCTTCCTTTTCCGGGTTGAAATGGCTTTCATGTTCTCGGCCTTTGACCACCACCGCCGGGCGCAGCCGGCGGATCAGGCGGTCGGGCGGCTCGGGCAGGATGAAGGCGTAATCGACCACGCCGATCGAGGAAACGCCGTCGAGGCGCAGATCCTGCGGCAGCAAGGTATGGCCGACGCCATCGGCATAGACGCCGACCACCAGCAGGTCGCCGCATTCCGCGGCGAAGTTCAGCAGGCGCAGATGGCCCGGATGGACGATGTTGAAATTGCCCGACACGAACACGACCCGATTGCCGAGCGGCCGGAGCTTGTCGATTTCCGCGATGGTTTCATCGATCCAGGCGCTGTCGGGAAGCGTGTCGCTCATGCCTGTCTCAGGGCTTGTGGATATAGTCGCTGGGCTGGGTGGCCAGGTCGGGCAGGAAGCGGTCGACCCAGGCTACGCATTCGGCCAAGCCTTGTTCGAGGGAGATCTTGTCGGTCCAGCCGAACGCCGAGCGTAATTTATCGCTGTCCAGCGCATAGAGCGCGTCCTTGCCCAGGCGCTCGGGGGCGATGTCGACAGATTGCTCGAAATCGGCGCCCAGCAGCGCGCAGATCTGCTCGACCAGGGCGCGGATGGTGACGAAGCGGTCGGTCGAGATGTGATAGGTCTCGCCCGGCTTTCCCTCGCGCATCAGGGTCCAGGTCGCGGCGCTGACGTCGTTCATATGGATGAAGGAGCGGCGCGACAATCCGCCGCCCTGCAGGCCGAGTTTGCGGCCCTGGCGGATGAAGAAGATGGTGCGCGGAATGATCCGGTAGAGCGGCTGGCCCGGGCCGTAGACATTGGCGGCGCGGGTGAACACCACCGGGAACTGGTAAGCGTCGAAGAAGGTCTTCAGGCTCATATCGGCGGCGGCGCGCGACACGGCGTAGGGTGTGCTGGGATTGAACGGCGTGGTTTCGTCGATCGTCCCGTCGGTGCTGCCATAGACCTCCGGCGTCGTCACATGGACGTAGCGGTCGAGAAAGTCACAGGCGCGCAGGCGATCATGCAGCTTGATGGTCGAGACCACATTGGTCTGGAACCAATGCTCGGGCGTCTTCCAGCTTTCGCCGACCATGCTCTGGGCGGCGAAATTGACCACATAAACGGGGCGTTCCGCAGTGATCACCGCCATCATCTCATCGAGGTGATGATTGATGTCCAGGGCGTGAAAGCGGAAGCCCTTCCGGCGGTCGGTCCAGCGATAGGGCAGGAAGGCGGCATGCGGTTCGGCGGACCGGCTGAAGCCGATCACCTCGGCGCCCTGCGCCAGGCAGTAATCGACGTAGCTGGCGCCGGAAAAGGAATTGCTGCCGATGACGAGAACTTTGCCCGGGGCGGTCATGCCTGGCCCGCTTCCACCTTGTACAGCCATTGCATCAGCATGTGCCCGACGATCAGCTGCAGGTCTTCGGAGATCTGCATGTCGTCGACGGCGAAATGCAGCGCGTGGTCGGCCATGGTCTTGGCCTTGCCGCCGCTATAGCCGAGGATGGCGAAGCTTTCGACCCCCATCGCACGGGCTTTTTCCAGCGCCGCCAGGATGTTGGGCGAATTGCCGCTGCCGGACAGCACGATCAGCACGTCGCCCTTGTTCGCCAGGGTGGCGAGCTGTGACGAAAAGATCGAGTCATAGCCTTCGTCATTGGCCAGGCAGGTCAGCAGCGAGACATTCGCCGTCAGGGCCTGCACCCTGAGGCCGGGCCGCTTGCCCTTGACGATGCCATAGAAGAGGTCGTTGACGATGTGCAGCGCGTTGGCCGCGCTGCCGCCATTACCGGCCAGGAACACCTGGCGGCCATTATCCAGGCAATCCTTCAGCGCCCGGCCGAGCGGCTCGACGATGCTCCAGTCGGTCGCAGCCAGAAGGGCGCCCAGACGGGCCGAATAGTCCTGAAAGCTGTCGACGGGAGAAGAGGTCATTTAGCGAGCCTGTGGCGCATCCATTTCAGATTGTGGAAGCGGTCCTCGTCCTTCAGCACGCCCTCGACATAGAGCGAGGTCAGCTCGTCGATGGCGTTGCCGACGGTGCGGCGCGGCTTGAAGCCGGTCGCCAGCAGCTTGTCGGAATTGACGCGATAGGAACGCGGATCGTTGGACGGCGTCACCGCCATTTCCGCCTCGACCTTGGCCTTCACCCGCTCGGCGATGGTTAGGATCGACAGATTCTCGAAGCCGGCATTGTAGATCCCCTGCAGTTCGGGGCGGTCCAGCAGATGCAGATAGACATCGGTAATGTCTTCGATATGGATGTTGGGGCGCACCTGGGCGCCGCCGAACACGGTGATGCGATGATTGGTCAGGGCCTGGATCGTCAGCATGTTGACCGACACGTCGAGGCGCATGCGGGGCGAATAGCCGCACACGGTGGCGGGACGGACGATCTGCACCGCCATGTCGGCGGCATAGGACAGCAGCACCCGTTCGGCCACCATCTTGGCCTTGTTGTATTCGGTGATGGGGAATAGCGGCAGATCCTCGGTGACCTGCTCCTCTTCCTTGATGCCGTAGACGCTGCCCGACGAGGCGTAGATGAATTGCTTGACGCCGGCCTTGGCGGCCTTGTCGGCCAGCTGCATGGTGGCCAGGGCGCTGATCTCCCAGGTCAGTTTGGGGTCGAGATCGCTGCAGGGGTCGTTGGCGACCGAGGCCAGATGGATGATCGCGCCGATGCCCGACAGATCGATCGCATCGACATCGCGGACGTCACCCTCGATGATCGTCAGGCGGGGATGCGGCTGCAGGAAATTGCCGAACCACATGATATCGAGGGCGACGACTTCGTGGCCTCGCTCCAGAAGCTTGGGAACCAGTACGGTGCCCTTATAGCCACACGCTCCCGTCACCAGGATTTTCATTGTCATCAAACTCCCCAGACCGGTGCATTTTACCGATAAGGTTGAAAAATTTACTAATTTTTTGAACTCTGCCGAGAGAATGCCGTGCTGATGTCGATCCAGTCGCAATCTTCGGGTGAACAGCTTTATCGGTTCTTGCGGGACACCGGCTCAAGGCTTCTGGCCAATATGGTCTACACCGACTCGCCCGGCCACCAGATGCATGAGCTCGATTATTTCCTGCGGAAGTACCTGGCCCACGAAATCGATCGCGGGATCACCTATTACTGGATTCACCGCGACAGCGACATTTCCCGGGCGATGATCGAGGTCTTTGGAGATCGCTTCCGCAACTATAATCTGGTGATGGTTGCCGATAACGACTTGTTCGACATGGCTGCCGAGATTTGTCGCATGGTGCCTGAACTCGGCGTCGATGTCGGGCTGGGCCACGTCCGCAATTCGGTGATCGAGCGCGAAGGGACCTTCATCTCGCCCCTCAATGGACGGCTGCACTACATCGTCACCAACGATGCGGTGATCAACGCCAATCGCACCTATTACCAGCTGCGGTCCAGAACCCGCGACGTGGACCCTTGGGCCGAAGCCAAGCCGGCTATCGATGGGCCTTTGGCCGACTTGATCGGTACTGACGGGCGCGATCGCATCGCCGCCGTGCATCTGCGGGTGCATAGCGGCAATGCCGGCTTCGCGATGAGCCCCGACATGCTCTCGGCCAGCTTGGCTTTCCTGCGCGACAATGGTTATCGCATCGTCAAAGTGGGCACGGAACCCTATCCGCGTGAATTCGCCGCCTATGGCGTCGTCAATTACAGCGAGAGTCCTTTGCGCTGCTTCAAGAACGATCTCGCCATTTTGGCCAACGCGGACATCTCCCTGATCAATACCTCGGGTCTGGAAAACGTTGCCGACGTCATGAACCTGCCGTGCGTCTCGTTCAGCAATTGGCCGCTCACCGCGGTTACCTATTCGAAGAGCACGGTCGTCGTGCCCGCGGTGATGCTGGACGCTGTCAGGGGGCGGTCTCTCAGTTTTTCGGAGCAGATCATGTTCTACCGGTCGCGGCCTGAATATTGGGAGAGCGAAAAGGCCGCGCACTATCTGCAGGGTGACCGTTTCGGCGCGAGTCTGCCGCGCTCCGAGGAGCTGTTGGCGGCGGTCCAGGAAGCGCTGCGGCTGGGTGAGGGCGATCTGGCGTTGACCCCCCTGCAAGAGCGCTTCAAGCGGCTTGATGCGGCGGGATTGATGGCTGTGGCGGAGTCGCGCGTAAGCGATTTCTTCCTGCAACGGTACCAACACTTGATATAGTCGTGGTCGAATAGAGGAGTAAATGAGTTGAGACCTTTCGTCGACTACTACAAGGCCAATAATATTTCTCCGGTGGCGCAGAATATCGACGATCTCGACGCTCACTTTGCCCGTCGCCGTCATCTCGCCCGGCTTCTAGGTGTGGTGCCAGCTCTGATCGAGGGTGGTTCGGTGTTGGAGTTCGGCCCCGGCACCGGCCATAACGCCCTTTGGGTGTTGGCGCAGCGGCCGGCCCGTTATGATCTGGTCGATGGCAATCCGGTGGGATTGGTGCAGGCGCGCGAACTCTTGGTGCCCCGGTGTCCGGCCACCACCAGCCTCACGATCCGCGAGGCGATGATCGAAGAGGTCGCGCCCGAGCCCATTTACGACCTGGTGCTGGCCGAGGGCTTGCTGCCGACGCAGAACGATCCCGCCGGGCTGCTGCGGCATATGGCCGGCTTCGTCAAGCCCGGTGGCGTCCTTGTGGTGACTGCGATGGACGGCGTGTCGGTACTCGCTGAGCGGCTGTGCCATCTCTATTCGATGGCCGCGGTGCCGGCAGATCGGCCTATCGATGAGCAGGCCAAGGTGCTTGCCGAATTGTGGGGAGCACATCTCTCGACCCTCAAGGCCATGACGCGCGGCCATGTCGACTGGGTCCTGGATAATATACTGCACCCTTGGCGAGGGAGGCTGTTCAGTGTCGCCGAGGTGATAGAAACGGTGACCGACGAGTTCGATATTCTCGGCACATCACCGCATTTCCTTCAGGAATGGCGTTGGTATAAGGATCTCAGGCAGGCCGACTGCGGTGCGAACCGGTCGGCCGTGGCCGACTACATGGCCAATCTTCACAATTTCCTCGATTATCGTGGCCTCGCCGAGCCTCGCCCCGATGCCGACAACCAGACCCTCATGCAGCTTTCCTCGGAAGTGGTGCGGGAAATCTCGATGCTGACTCCCGGCGCGACGCCAGGCGAGGTCGCGCCGATAGTCGAGAAAGTGCGGGAACTGCACAAAGTCATCGCCCGGATATCGGCGCGTACCGCGCAGTCGGTGGGTGATTTCCTTGCCGTGATCGATACGGATGGCTTCGTTCTCAAGCCGACGCGATCTTTCGCCAGCTTCGAGGGATGGTTCGGGCGCGGTCAGCAATATATCAGCATGACTCGGCGTTGCTGATGGGCAACGGGGGGCGGCGCGTCCTGATCGTCGGCGGCGACAGTACATTTGGCCGTGCCCTGCGCCCCGTGTTGGCGGCCCAGGGGGTGGATGGTTGGGGCACCAGCCGCCGCCCATCGGTCCGCACGGGTGACATATTTCTCGACTTGGCGGCTGATCCCGGCGCGTGGACGTTTCCCGAGCGGCCTGACATTGTGGTCTTGTGCGCCGCGATCACCGGCCTCGCCGATTGCGCGAGAGACCCAATCGGCACCCGGCTCATCAATGTGGAACGGACATTGGCCTTGGTGGATCGCTTGGCCGCGCTGGGCAGCCGCATCGTCTATCCCTCGACCAACCTGGTCCTGGCGGGCGCCTCGCCGTTCCAGGCTGCCGACGCGCCGATTCGGCCGCTGTGCGAGTATGCCCGCCAGAAGGCCGAGGTTGAGCAAGCTCTGCTGGCTCTGGGCGACCAGGCCGCCATCCTGCGCATGACCAAGGTAATCCCCCCCGCCAGCCCGCTGGTGACGGGCTGGATCACATCGCTGCGGGCCGGACGGCCGATCCGGCCGCTCAGCGATCTGATGCTGGCGCCGATCCCGCTGGCGGGGTTGATCGATGCCCTTGCGAGGGTGGGGCTGGAGGGCGGCGGCGGCATCTATCAGGTGACCGGTGCCGAAGATATTTCCTACGCCGAATTCGCCGCGCGGATCGCCGCCCGGTTCGGCTGTCCGGCCGAATTGGTTCAGCCGGCGACCGCCGCGGAGCTCGGCATCAGGCTGGAGGCGCAGCCCCCCCATACCACGCTGGACCCGGCTCGGGCTCGGCGCGAATTCGGCATCGTGCCCTTTGCGCTGGATGAAACCCTCAACAGGATGAGTTTTGATGCCGGCTGACTCTTGCCATCTGTGCGGCGGTTCCCTCGATCTGCTCGACGAATTTTCCGCGCTGCGCCGGGTCACTTCCGATTGTCGCCCCTGGCCTGCCGGCGGGCGCCTGGGAGTTTGCCGCGCCTGCGATACGGTGCAGAAGCCGGCCGATTCGGTTTGGCAGGACGAATGCCGCGACATTTATGCGAGTTACGCCATCTATCAGCAGGCGGCCGGCGCCGAGCAGCTGGTCTTTGGTCCGGCGGGTGCCGCGTCGCCCCGTTCGCGCCGGCTGGTCGAGCAGCTCTCGTCCGTGCATCGCCTGCCCTCCACCGGGCGGCTGCTCGATATCGGCTGCGGCAATGGCGCCTTCCTTTCGGCTTTCGGCGCTGCCTATCCCGGCTGGCGTCTGACCGGCGCGGAGGTCGGCGACACCAATCGGGCGGTGGTCGAAGCTCTGCCCGGCGTCGAGCGGTTTCACGTCGGCGACATCGGCGATCTGACCGGCGGTTTCGACGCGATCGTGATGATCCATTGCCTGGAGCATATTCCCGATCCCTCCGGCTTCCTGCGCCGGGTGAGCGGCTTGCTGGCGCCGGGCGGCCTGATCCTAATTCAGGTGCCGCATTTTCAGGATAACGCCTTCGATCTGCTGATTGCCGATCACTGCACGCATTTCTCCCCGGCGACATTGGCCGCGGCGGCAAAGGCGGGCGGACTCATGGTCGAGACCCTGAGTCCGGCCTGGGTGGCGAAGGAGCTTTCGTTGGTCGCCCGCGTCGGGCAGGGCCCCGAACAGCCGCGGCCGCCGGGCGAGGGACTGGAATCGGCGCGGGATCAGATCGGCTGGTTGCGCCGGATGATCGGCGCGGCCCGCGATCTGCCGGCGCCGGTCGGTATTTTCGGCACGTCGATCGCCGGCAGCTGGGCCGCCGCCGAGCTTGAGGGGCGCGTCGCCTTCTTCCTCGATGAAGACCGCAACCGCATCCACCGTCCTTATCTGGGATTACCGGTTCTGGCGCCGGGCGACAGTTTGCCGGCCCATTCCCGCATCGTTTTGCCGATGCCGCCGGGCATCGCGGGCAGCATTGCCGCCCGCTTGCCCGATCTCGATTTCTTGATGCCGCCGGGCTGACGGATGGCGGAGAAATTCTCCGCCATCCGCAGGTTCCGGTCGGTTATCAGGCCAGGTCGGCGGCCGTCAGGTTGTTGGTGGTGACGCCGGTCAGGGTCGCGATGAAGGTGATTTCATTCGCGTCCACCAGATGGTTGGCGTTGGTATCGGCGGTGTGGGTCAGCGACGCGGCCGGGATGATGCCGTTGCTGGAGCCCGACGTGGAGCCGAAGAAGAAAACCACCGTATTGCCCGACGAGGTCTGGCCGATGAAGGTGACGTGCTCGCCGGCGGCATCGGACACGGTGTAGGCCTTGTTGGCCGCCGTGGCGACTTCGGCGGCGCTGCCGGTGCCGACGCTGCCGATATTGACCACGTAATTGTTGCCGCTGGTGAAATCCAGGCCGGAAACCGGCGTGGTGGTCCCATTCAGCAACTGCACCGAACCCGAATTCGTGGTGTTGGCCACATTGAGGGTGATGCCGGTGCCCGGCGCGAAGCCGTTGACGGTCGTGTTGGTACCGCCCAGCAGATTGATCGCGTCGGTCGAGCCATTGCCGCCATGGCCGAGGGTCAGGGTGTTGTTGGCACCGTTCACGGTGATCGTGGCATTGACGGTGGTGTCGTAGACGGTGTCGCCGCTGTTGTTGATGACGATGTTGTTATAGGTCGGCGACAGATAGACCGTTTCGGTCGGGGCCGAGGCGCCCAGCGTAACGGTGCCGGTCTGGTCGACGGTGATGCCGTTGACGGTGGTCGCGGAGGTCACCGCCGCCATCGCGCCGGTGTTCAGCGAGCTGCCCGCGGTCACTTCGCCCAGGACGGTGGTGGGCGACAGCAGGGCGCTGGAGTCGGCGTAGGCGCCATTGGTGGTGTTGACCAGCAGGCTCGCGATGTCAGCCTGATTTTCCGGGCTGGCCGAGATATTGATCAGCAGCTGGGCGCGATCCAGCGAGCCATTGGCCAGTTCGTTGGCGTAAAAGGCGACTTCGGCCGAGCCGGGGGTGCGGTTCAGCACGTTCTGATAGAGCGTGGTGATGAAGGTCTGATCGTGAGTGCCGCCATGATCCGCCGCGGCGGCGGCGGACGGGAACTTGTTCAGGAACTCGGGCGAGGCCAGGAAGTTGGTCGCGACCTGGTGCAGGGTCTCGGTCCCGGCAGCCAGCGGCGCGGCATAATATTCGAGGCCGGCCAGATCGGGCTGACGCAGGAACGCCGCGTTGTAGAGCGCGGTGATCTGCGAATTGGTCGAACCTTCGATGAAGTAGATCTGCTGGAAGGACCCGTCGGAATTCTGGGTGCCGTCGTTGAAGATCAGATAGTTGGCGCCGGTGATGGTCTGGTTCTGTCCGGTATTGTTGTCATGCAGGGTGATGACGCCATTGGCGTCGACATTGAATGAGAAGCTGTCCGGATTGCCCGCCGACGACGCGGTGGTCGAATGGCTGCCGGCGACCAGCACGGCATTGTAGGCGGTGCCCATGGCGATCGTGCCGGCGCCGGCGGCCACCGACGTGACCTCGACGACCTGGTTTTGGTTGGCGATGCTGGTGCCCGGCAGATAGCGCGTGCCCTGGCCCTGGGTGTTCTCGATGAAGGCCAAGGCCGCCGACGAGAAGCCCGCCACGTTCAGGGTGTAGGTGCCCTTCAGCTCGTTGATCACCTGATAGCCGGCGGCATATTGCGCCGCGGTCAGGTTGATGACCGGGGTCGACGAGATCTGGTCGTCGGTCAGGGTGATCGAGGTCAGCTTGCCGGCCACGACGACCTGCTCGAGCCCGCTGAGATTGGCCACCACGTTGGCGATGCTGTCCGAGATGGCGTTGGGGCTGGTCAGGGTGCCGGCCTGGAAGGCGGCCACTTCACCGGCGGCCGAGGTGAACACGCCGGTGGTGGCGGTGCTCGGCGGATAGGTGTCGGTAGCGGTCGCCGCCGAGACGGTGAAGGCGCCGGTGGCATTGCTGGTGCTGTTGACGCCGACATAGTAGGTGCCCGACGCACCGGCCAGATAGGAAGCCTGGCTGGAGCCGCTGGTGATCTCGGTGCCGGCGGAGTTGTAGAGGGTGATCTCACCATTGGACAGCGCGCCGCCCAGGTTGAACACATATTGGGTACCGGCGGTCAGCGTGACCTTGTACCAATCGTGCTGGCCCGGGGTGGCCAGAGTGCCGCTGGTCGAGCTGCCGCCCACCGAGACGTGACCGGCGGTGTTGACGTTGCCGACGACATCCGGGGTCACCGTCGATTCGACGATGGTGTAGGAGCCGGTATTGGCCAGCTGGCCCGCCGCGCCGACGAAATAGGTGCCGGTGGTGGTGGGGGTGAAGACGATCTCGGCGGTGCCGGAACCCGAAGCGCCGTAATTGGTGATCAGCTTGCCGGTCGAATCGTACAGGCTGACCTGCGCCCCGCTCAGCCCGCCCGTGGTGCCGTCGGTCATCTTGAAGGCATAGGTGACGCCGGCGGTCAGGGTGGTCTTGAACCAGTTGGTGTCGCCCGGGGCGTTCAGGGTGCCGGTGGCGGTGGTGGAGGTCGAGATGGTGCCGGCGGTGTTGACGTTGCCCTGATTGGCCTCGGTGCCGACGGCGGTCACGCCGACGGTGAACGAGCCGGTATTGCCGAGGATGCTGCCGGCCTCGACATAATAGGTGCCGGTGGTGGTGGCCGTGAAGCTGCGCTCGGCGCCGTTGGTGGTGCCGCCGCTGATCTGCGAGACCAGATTGTTGCCGTTGGCGTCATAGAGGGCGACGGTGGCGTTGCCGCCCAGGGTGCCGCCGCTGACCGAGAAGGTGTATTCCGTGCCGGCGGTCAGGGTGACGCCGTACCAGTCGCGCTGCTGCGCCAGGCTCAGCGTGCCGTTGACGCTGCCGCCGACGGTGACGTGGCCGGCCGTGGCCGCGGTGTTGCCGACATCGGTGGTCGCCGTGGCGGCGTTCAGGGTGAAGGCGCCGGTGCCGTTGTTCTGGCCCGAGACGCCGACATAATAGGTGCCGCTGCTGCCGGCGGTGAAGACGATCTGGTTGCCGTTGGCGGTCTCGTAGTCGGTGCCGGCCTGCAGTTCCTTGCCGGTCGAATCATAGATGGTGACCACGCCGTTCTGGCTCGACGCCAGCGCACCGCTGACATTGAACACATATTCGCTGCCGGCGGTCAGCGACACCTTGAAGAAGTCGTTCTGGCCGGGCGTGCTGATGGTGCCGGTAGCGGAACTGCCCACCGAGATGTTGCCGGTGGTGTTGATGTTGCCGGCTACGTCGAAGCTCGCGGTCGAGGCGGTCAGGGCGAAGGTGCCGGTCTGGGTGCCGCTGGTGCTCGAGGCGGCGATGTAATAGGTGCCGCTGCTGGTCGGGTTGAAGGCGATCTGGGCATTCTCGCCGGCCGGACCGCCGACGCCGCCATTGGCGCTGCCGGAATACACGACCTGACCCGAGGAATTATAGATGGTGATCGACGGATCGGAGAGGGTGCCGTTGCCGAGATTGAAGACGTACTGGGTGCCCCCCGTGAGGGTGATGCCGAACCAGTCACTGTCGCCGGCGAAATTGAGTGTGCCGGTGGCGGCACCGATAAACGTTGTGGTCATGAACGCGCTCCCCGAGTCGGAAAAGGAAACTGGTCGGCGGATGATAGAGGGTCTTGGTTAACGACTCTTTCATCGCCATCTGAAATTTTGGTTACGTGAAGGCTTTGCTCTTGATTGGGGTTTTGCTCGTTGCGGTGGTATTTCCCGCCTCGTGCGAAGGATGTGCCTCACATATTTGAAGCTGTTGCGATAACAGTACCCAGAGGACTTGAGCGTGAAAAGCCTTTTCGATGATCAGCAATCCTAAGCGGACATCGAGCATGGTTTCCCTGAGGGATCTCCATGTACCAAGGTTTACACCCTATATTCCCTCCGGTCTGTCTTAAAAATGCAATATGGTTGCCGCCGGCCGGCGCGAAATAACTCCGAATATTAAGGTTTCAAAGAAATGGGCGAGAAGAAGACACTGGTTTTTTCTCAGGACTGGTTCGAGATTACGCGTCCGACCTGGGAAAAGCTGTTTCTGTTGGGGCAACCTTCTCGGGTACTCGAGGTCGGCAGCTACGAGGGCGCTTCCGCCTGTTTCTCCATTCGGCAGGTAGCGTCGTTCCGGCCGCTGGAAATCCATTGCGTCGACACCTGGGAAGGTGGGATCGACCACCAGGAAGCCGGGGTCGACATGGTCAGCGTCTATGAACGCTTTCAGAGCAATACCGCCAATATGATCGCGGGGATGCCGCATCCGGTCCAGCTGACGGTGCACAAGGGCTATTCCGATATCGAGCTGGCCAAATTGTTCGCCGAGGGCAAGAGCAATTACTTCGATTTCATCTATATCGACGGCTCCCATCAGGCCCCGGATGTCCTGGCTGACGCCGTGCTGGGGTTCAAGCTGCTGAAAGTCGGCGGCATCATGGGGTTCGACGATTATCTGTGGCAGGAAGAGCTGCCCTATGGGCGCGACCCGCTGCGCACCCCCAAGATCGCGATCGATGCGTTCACCAACATCTATTGCCGGAAAATCGAATTCCTGGATGCGCCCTGTGTTCAGGTCTATTTCCGTAAGCTGGCCGAATAGGCATAAAGCTTTCTTAAGCGGCGGCGGGAGAAGCTGGCCGCTGTTATTGGTGAGGAGAGGATTGGCTGATGCCGATCGGTGTATCGATCCGGGAGGGAGATTCCCCGGCGGGTATGATTCTGGATCTCGATGGAAACCGCCCGCATGAATTGACCATCGCCAATCACGTATTGCGGGGCCTCTTCTATGAGCCCGAGGTGTCGCGGCTGTTCACCCAGGTGCTGGAGCCGGGGGATCGGGTGATCGATGTCGGCGCCAATATCGGCTATTTCGCCATGCTGGCCGCCAGTCTGGTAGGGGGCGGCGGTAAAGTGCTCGCCTTCGAACCCGATCCGTCCAATATCAGCAGGCTCCACAATAATCGCGCCCTCAATGGCTTCGAGCAGGTCGAAATCATCGAGCGCGCAGCCCTCGACGAAATACGGGCGGCCACCTTCTTCCCGAATGCTTCCGACAGTGGCGGCAGCGCGCTGTGGGACCCGACGCACTATCCGCATCACAAGGCCGACGAAAGCGACCATGCCTCGATCGACATCACCGGCACCACCATCGATGCCGAAGTCGAGCGCACGGGCCTGACCGGCATCAAGCTGATCAAAGTGGATACCGAGGGGGCGGACCATCTGGTGCTGAAGGGCGCGCGGCGCCTGCTCGAAACCCGTTCGGTGCCCTTCGTGCTGTGCGAACTCCATGAGTTCGGCCTGCAACAGATGGGGAGCAGCCAGGAGCAGTTTCGCGCCTACATGGCCGGATTCGGCTATGACAGCTTCATGCTTTATTTCGATAACGACATGCCGCGCCTGGTGCCGCACGGCACCCGCATCGTGTGCGATTACCTGTGCAATATCCTGTTCAGCACGCCGGAGGCGGTTGGCCGCTACTGGCGGGCTTACCGTCACTCGCCCGGCGACCTCTACAGTATGGTCGACAAAGGGGTAACCCCCTGAGCTAGACACTCTTGCGACCCAGTAAGGTCGCAAGAGTGTCTAGAGTCCTATATGACGCATCGCCTCCGGCTCAGCGTTTTCGCCGGACGACCGGCGCGGCGCCAGTCGGCGCCGTAGCAGTATGCGATTCTAAGGGATCGCAAACCGCTAGCCTCTGACCCGGGCGTCCTTCGGCACGAAGCGCGCGGTCTCGTACTCCGCCAGCTTGGCGCGATAGCGGTCGAGATAGTCGGTAACCGACAGCATTTCGGTCCAGTCCGCGTCCAGCTCCAGACCGATCTCGCGGTAGAGGTCGAGATTGGTCAAATCGGGCTTGGCCATCGTGCCGGTGCTGTATTCCTCCCACATGCCCTCGTAAAGCCCCTCGAGTTCGCGCACCAGCAGCGGCGTGTCGAACAGCACGCTGGAGTCGCGGCAGCCGGCGATGCGGGCGCGCAAGGCGGTCAGCTTCTCCGGGTTGCGGCCCAGATCGATGGCTTTGGCCATATATTCGTCACCGCTGGTGCAGACCAGCTCGGGCAATCCGGCTGAGGAGATGATGCTGCCGCAGACCCGCGAAGCAAAGCTGCGGCCGGCCAGGGTCAGGATCGGCACGCCCATCCACATGGCGTCCGAGGCGGTGGTGTGCGCGCCATAGGGGGCCGTGTCGAGGAACAGATCCGCCAGCGGATAGCGGGCCAGATGATCGGCATTGTTCAGGCGCGGCGCGAACAGGATGCGGTCGCGCGAGATGCCGTGGCTTTCGGCCAGCCGATAGAGCTGCTCATTGATGGCCGCGGTGGAATCGAGCAGCCACAGCACGCTGCCCTCGACCTGCCCCAGGATCTCCATCCAGCGCCGCCAGGTGAACGGGGTGATCTTGTGCTGGCCGTTGAAGGCGCAATAAACCATTCCCCGTTCAGGCAGCCCCGCTTCGGCGCGGCTGGGCAGTGGGCCGGCCGCGTCCCGTTTGCGGTCGTTGGGCTGATAGCAGGGCAGGCGGACGACGGTTTCGGAATAATAGATCTCGTCGCCCGGCGGGATGATGAAGGGGTCGGCGATCAGATAGTCGTGATAGGTGGTGCCCATCGTGCCGGGATAGCCCAGCCAATTGACGATGACCGGGGCCGGCCGTCTGGCCAGCAGCTCGAGGCGCGTGCCGTGGGTATGGCCGTTGAGGTCGATCAGGATGTCGATGCCGTCGGCCAGGATCAGCTGTCCCGCCGCATCGTCCGACATTTCATGGATGTCGCGCCAATGATCGACGGTGGCGCGGATGCGGTCGTGGATCGGGTCGTTGCTGACCTTGTGAGCGGCATAATAGGCGAAGACTTCGACCCGGTTGCGGTCATGCAGCTCGTAGATCTCGTTGGTCAGCAGGCCGACGGCGTGCTGGCGTAGATCCGAGCTGAGATAGCCGATGCGCAGGGGCCGCCGGCGCGGCTCGGATGGGCGGACATGATGATGGGCCAGCGACGGCGGCGGACGGCCGATCCGTGTCTTCGAATAATGGAAGGCGTTGCCCAGGTGGAAGAGCGGGTCGTCGGTATAGATGGCCAGGGTCAGCGGATTGATCGAGCCCAGGATCTGCTGGCGGGTCACCCCGTACATGCTGGTCCAGGGACTGACGATCGGCCATTTGCACTGCTGCTGCCGCAGCGCGACGTAATGCTGCATCACTTCAGGCTGGTCGATCTTGATGTCCAGCGAGCGGCGCAATATCTCCTCGGCCTGGCCCTGCTGCTTCGAGGCTTCCAGCAGCCGTCCGATCTGGTTGAGGGCCATGGTGACGTAATATTGCGTGTCGCCGGTCACGGTCGGATTGCCGTCGACGATTTTCAGCCATTCGCAGGCGGCCGCGAACGGTCCTTCGAGATTTTCCAGCGTGAAGCCCAGGCTGATCCGCGCCGCCATATGGTCCGGATTCTGTTCCAGTACCGTCTGGAATGCCGCTTTGGCGCCGGTCCAATCCCGCAGATTATTGAGGACCAGGCCGTAATTGTAATGGGCAGAGAAGCGCAATTGGTCATCGGGATGCGCGGCGATCCAGTGCTGGTAAAGATCGCGCGCCCGCATCAGGTCGCCGGCCGCCGAGGCGGCATCGGCGGCGGCGATCACCTCGACCAGGCTGACGGGTTCGCTCATGCTCGCTTTCCGGAAATTACAGGGAGGACAGGATATCGTGCAGCCGGCCGACCTGAGCCAGCCAGTTCCACGACTGCATCGCCCGTGCGGCGATTTCGGCGCGGCGCTTGGCTTCCGTGCGGTCGCGCCACACCCGCTCCAGCGTCTCGACGATCTCGTCGACGTCGCTTTCGCCCCAGCCTTCGGTGCCCTTGACCTCGTCGACCACCACACCCTGCTTTTCCAGGGGGAAGGTGCCGTGGGTCGCGACCAGGTCGATATGGCCGGTATTGTTCGAAACGATGGTCGGCACGCCGCAGGCCATGCATTCCATCGCCACCAGATTGGTGCCGCCTTCGCAACGGTTGGGGAACAGGGCGACGTCCATTTCGCGCAGCACCCGGGCCATCTGGTGATTCGGGATGGCCCCGACATCGATGAATTGTTCGGGCGGAATGCCATTGGCGGCGGCCCAGCCGGCGGCGTCGACACGTCCGTCCGCGCCGATGGCCAAGGGCTCCAGCGCCGTATTGCCGTTGAGGGTCAGCGCGGCCACCGGCCAGGGCGAGTGCCAGGCGGTAACCAGGATCGCCTCGGGATGGCGGGCGGCGAAGATGCGGAAGGCCTGGACCACCAGGTCCTGGGCCTTGCGGTGTTCGAGTTTGCCGCCGCTGAACACGGCGAAACGGCCCGGCAACAGGTCGGCGCGCGGAGCGGGGTGGAAGATCGAGGGATCGATGCCCTGGATCGCGGTGGCGACGTTCTCGACCCCGCGGGAGCGCAGCAGATCCTCGCACCAGGTGCAGCCGGTCAGGATCACGTCGTAGCCGCGGCTGACGGCGGCGGCGTCGGGCAGGGTGGTATCCTCGAAGAAGATCACGCCGCCGGTCAGTTTACCGGTGCGCCCGCCATTCTGCGGCCAGGTCGAGCCGAGGAACGCGTTGCCCAGCGAGTGCAGCACGACACCGTCCCGCAGCAGATCGGCGCCGCCGGCCCCCTCGACCAGCAGGCGCATCCGGTCGGATTCCACCAGCGGCATCATCAGCGCCTTGACGGTAAGCGGATCGAGCCCCTGCAGGCCTTCAAGCTGGATCTGGCCGATGCAATAGGCGTCGGCGCCGGAAACACGCGGCCAGTGATAGAGAAGATTGAGTCCGTAAACACCCCAGCCGAACAAGGTGGAAACCCCCCAGTCGAAATACAGGGGTGCTTTCATTCTCAGGCTCCTTTTGGATTCTCGCGGCGCCTTTATGGCAATCCCACCGAGGCTCAGGCATCATGGAAAAATCGTGCCTTACGATGAACCTGGAGTCCTTAATGAGTCGTAATCAACGCCGCAAGGCCGAGGCGACCCGCACCGCGGGCTCCCCCAATCTGATCGATCAGATGTTCGGCGACGCGGTGCAGCACCACATGGCCGGCCGGTTGCCCGAGGCCGAAGAGCTTTATCTCAAGATCCTCATGGTGCCGCCGATCCAATCCGAGGCCAGCTACAATCTCGGCCTTCTCTATCAGACCTCCGGCCGGATGCTCGAGGCCATTGCCGCCTATCAGAAAGCGGTGACGCTGCGGCAGGACCATGTCGACGCCCTGAACAATATGGGCACCGCCTTCCAGGCGCTGGGCGCGATGGATCAGGCGATTGAAATCTATCATAAGGCGATCGCGATCAAGCCCGAGCACGAGACGACCTATTGCAATCTCGGCGTCGCGCTCAAGGAGAAGCAGAAGCTGGAACTGTCCGACGTTTCCTATGAGCGCGCGGTGACGCTGAAGCCGACCTATGACTGGGCCTATGCCAACAGGTCCGCCGTGCTGGTCGAGCTGGACCGCAACGAGGAGGCCATCGAAGCCAGCCGCCGCGCCCTGGAGCTCCACAAGGACATGCCGATGGCGCTGTTCAATCTGGGCACCGCGCTGCGCGCCGAGAACCGCTATGAGGAAGCCGAGCAGGCGCTGCGCCGCGCGGTGGAGGTCAATCCCGACTTCGTCGAGGGGCATTTCACCCTCGGCCAGACCCTGCTGCATCTCGGGAAATATGAAGATGGCTGGCGGGAATATGAGTGGCGCTGGAGGCTGGCCCAATATAGCTGGCTGAAGTCGCTGCACGGCAATTTCACCCAGCCGCGTTGGGAGGGCGAGGATATCGCCGGCAAGACGCTGCTTGTCTATGCCGAGCAGGGTCTGGGCGATGCCCTGCAATATGTGCGCTATCTGCCGCTTCTGGCGGCGAAGACGGGGGCGAAAATCATTTTCGCGGTGCACCGTCAATTGCTGCGCCTGTTCGGTCAATTCGAGGCGCTGACCGTCATCGCGCTGGACCAGTCGCCGCTGCCGCCGTTCGATTTTCACAGTCCGTTGCTCAGCCTGCCGCGCATCCTGCAGACGACCGAGGCGACCATTCCGCGCGACGTGCCCTATGTTAAGGCCGATCCGGCGCTGGTCGGGCATTGGCGCGCGCGCATCGGCGCCGAGGGGAAGAAGAAGGTGGGCATCGTCTGGGCCGGCAATCCGGATCAGAACGGCGACCGTCTTCGCTCGCCGCAATTGGCCACCGTGATGCCCTTCTTCGATGTGCCGGGCATTCAGTTCATCGCCCTGCAAATGGGGCCGGGGCGCAAGGAGCTCGAGCATATCAAGCTGCCCGGTTCGGTGCTGGATCTCGGGTTGGAGATCGCCGATTTTTCGGATACCGCCGCGATCATGGACAATCTCGACCTGATGATCAGTTCCTGTACTGCGCCGCTGCATCTGGCGGCGGCGATGGGCGTGCGCACCTGGGGGGTGATTCCGTTCTCGCCGCACTTCCTGTGGCAGTCCGACCGTCTGGATAATCCCTGGTATCCCAGTTTGACCCTCTATCGCCAGTCGAAGGCCGGCGACTGGTCCGACCTGGTCGAAGCGGTGTGCCGAGACCTGCGGTCTTTGTAATCAATCGCCGTTGACGGCGGGCAAAGAAAAAGGGGCCGATCCGTGAGGATCGGCCCCTTTCCTTTAGTGTCCCCGGATTACGAGGTGATCAGCAGGTTGTAGACCTGGGTGGTCATGGCCTGGACCTGGGTGGTCGTGAAGCCGGCCACCTGGGCGCTGGTCAGGCTCTTCACTTCCGAGCTCACCAAGCCGTTGACCTGAGTGGTGGTCAGCGAGCTGATGCTCAGGGTGGTCAGTCGGGCGAATTCGGTCGAGGTCAGAGCCGCGATCTGGGTCGTCGACAGAGCCGAGATGTTGGTGGTGTTGAGGCCGTTCAGGCTGGTCGAGGCCAGGGCGTTCAACTGGGTGGTGGTGATCGCATCGACCTGGGTGGTGGTCAGAGCACCCATGTTGGTGGTGTTGAGGTTGTTCAGCTCGGTGGTCGACAGAGCCGCGATCTTGGTCGTGGTGATGGCCGCGATGTTGGTGGTGCCGAGATTGTTCAGCGCCGTCGCGGTCAGGCCGTTCAGCTGCGACGTGGTCAGCACCGAGACCTGAGTGGTGGTCAGCGATGTGAAGTTGGTCGAGTTGAGGCCGTTCAGGGCGGTGGTGCCGAGGCTGGCGATCTGGGTGGTGGTCAGCGCGGCGATGTTGGTGGTGCCCAGCTCATTCAGCGTGGTCGGGGTCAGGCCGCCCAGCTGAGTGGTGCTCAGGGCATCGACCTGAGTGGTGGTCAGCACGCCGAGATTGGTGCTGTTGAGCAGCTTCAGCTCGGACGAGCTCAGGCCGGAGATCTGAGTGGTGGTCAGGCCGGCGATGTTGGTGGTGCCGAGATCGTTGATCACCGTGGCGCCCAGGGTGTTCAGCTGGGTGGTGGTCAGCGCGTCGACCTGGGTGGTGGTCAGGACGCCGAGATCGGTCGAGTTCAGACCGTTCAGCAGGGTCGAGGCCAGGCCGGAGATCTGCGTGGTGGTCAGGCCGGCGATGTTGGTGGTGCCGAGATTGTTCAGCACGGTGCCGGTCAGGCCGTTCAGCTGAGTGGTGGTCAGCGCGTCGACCTGGGTGGTGGTCAGGGCGCTGAGGTTGGTGCTGTTCAGCAGCTTGAACTCGGTCGAGGTCAGGCCGGCGATCTTGGTGGTGGTAATCGCCGAGATGTTGGTGGTGCCGAGATTGTTCAGCGCCGTCGCGGTCATGGCGTTCAACTGCGAAGTCGTCAGAGCCGACACCTGAGTGGTGGTCAGCGAGCTGAAGTTCGTCGAGTTGAGGCCGTTCAGCAAGGTCGAGCTCAGGCCCGCGATCTGCGTGGTGGTCAGGCCCGAGATGTTGGTGGTGCCGAGATTGTTCAGCGTGGACGCCGCCAGGCCGTTCAGCGCCGTGGTGCTCAGCGCATCGACCTGGGTGGTGGTCAGGGCGCCGAGGTTGGTGCTGTTCAGCAGCTTGAACTCGGTCGAGGTCAGGCCGGCGATCTTGGTGGTGGTGATCGCCGCGATGTTGGTGGTGCCGAGATTGTTCAGCGCCGTGGCGGTCAGGCCGTTCAGCTGCGACGTGGTCAGCACCGAGACCTGGGTGGTGGTCAGCGACGTGAAGTTGGTCGAGTTGAGGCCGTTCAGGGCGGTGGTGCCCAGGCTGGCGATCTGAGTGGTGGTCAGGCCGGCGATGTTGGTGGTGCCGAGATCGTTCAGCACGGTGCCGGTGAGGCCGGCCAGCTGAGTGGTGGTCAGGGCATCGACCTGGGTGGTGGTCAGCGTGCCGAGGTTGGTGCTGCTGATCAGCTTCAGCTCGGTCGACGACAGGCCGGCGATACCGGTGGTGGTCAGCGCCGAGATGTTGGTGGTGCCGAGCGCATTGATGCTCGACGAATTCAGGCCGTTCAGCTGCGACGTGGTCAGGGCATCGACCTGAGTGGTGGTCAGCGAGCCGAGGTTGGTGCTGCCCAGGCCGTTATACTGGGTCGAGGACAGCGAGGCGATCTGAGTGGTGGTCAGTGCCGAAATCTGCGTGGTGGACAGCTTCGCCAGCAGCGTGCCGCTGATGCCAGCCAGCTGCGTGGTGGTCAGCGCGTCGACCTGCGTGGTCGTCAGCGCCTGAAGTTGAGTGGATGTAAAAGCCATAGTGCCAGCTCCGTCGATGATCAGTCCCAAGACCGTGTGGTCGAGAAATTTTCGTTTCATGTCCACCCGGCCCGCCGTCGCCGGCATGCTGGGCTTTTGTGTCGATACTGCTTGAAGGCTTCCCCGAAAGGCTGCCCCCAAAATTTACGCGTTAGTCCCTAACCAATATTTTACGTCATCAAAAAATTCAGCAATGCGTCCCGTCACACCCGCGGCCAGAGCCGCCCATCCGGTAGAAGGTCCGTATAACCCTGTCGAGCATTCAGAGCGCGCCGATAATCATCGGGATAGTCTGCTGCTCCGACGCCCTGCCCCAGGGCTAATTTCATCGCTACGTCGCTATATACGGCCAGGTTGGCCAAAACCGGGCGCGGAGTTTTATTAAGAATGTGATTCTTCCAGATCCGCCGGTAGAGACTCTCGAGTTCGCGCGCCAGGCGCGGCGTGTCGAACAGCAGGCAATCCCTGCCGTTGGCCAGCTTTCGGCGCAGTGAATCCCGCATTGTCGGATCGCGGCCCAATTCGATGGCGCGGGCGATGAAAGCCGCACGCGAGTCGCAGGCCATCTCCGGCAGGCCGGCCGCGCGGACCAGGCTGGCGCAGACCCGCGACGGGAAACTGCGCCCCGCCCAGGTCAGCACCGGCACCCCCATCCACAGCGCATCCGAAGCCGTGGTGTGGGCGCCGTAGGGAAAGGTGTCGAGCACGAGGTCGGCCAGCGGATAGCGGGCGAGATGCTCGGGGTTGAGGCGGCGCTCGGCCAGCACCAGCCGCGCCGGGTCGATACCGGCCTGTTCGGCCATGGCCTGCAGCCGGGTGCGCGTGCCGGCCGAGGGAATCAGCAGCCACAGGACGCTGCCCGGCACCGCCGCCAGAATTTCCATCCAGGCGGTCCAGGTCGCTTCGGTGATCTTGCGCGGATCGTTGAAGCAGCAATAGACCATCGCCCCTTCGGGCAGGCCGGCATCGGAGCGGGTGGGGCGTTCCTCCGCGATCCGGCGGTACCGGTCGACCGGCTGGTAGCAGGGCAGGCGGAGGACTTGTTCGGAATAATAGAGTTCGTCGCCCGGCGGGATGATCGTTTCGTCGGCGATGATATAATTGTGAAAAAGCGAGCCCATGCTGCCCGGATAGCCCAGCCAATTGACGATGACCGGGGCCGGGCGATAGGCGAGCACGCCGAGGCGGGCATCCTTGGTGTGGCCGTTGAGATCGACCAGGATGTCGACCCCGTCGGCGAAGATCGCCTCCGCCGCGCTCTGGTCGTCGAGGGCGGCGATGTCGCGCCAATGTTCGACGCCGGCACGGATGCGGGTCTGGGTGGCGTCGTCCTTGCGGCTGCCGGTGTAATAGGCGAACACCTCGATCTCGGCGCGGTCATGCTGGCCGAACAGGTCGACGGTGAGGTAGCCCACCGCATGCTCGCAGAGGTCCGAGCTGAGATAGCCGACGCGCAGGCGGCGGGCGGATGGATCGTCCTCCACCGGGCGTGCGGGAAGGACGCCCGTGGGAGCCGGCGTGTGTTCCTGTGTGAAGGCGGCGGCCCTGGCGAGATGCCAGATGGGATCGTCTTCGGCCGACAGCAAGGTCAGTGGCGCCATCGCTTCCAGGGCGCGGCGGCGGTCTTCGGGGCCGAGCGGATCGAGCAGCGGCCATTTGCATTGCCGCTGCCGGGTGTTGATCCAATAGGCCATGATGTCGCGTTGATGTGGGTCGATCTCGATGATCGAGAACAAGGTTTCCTCGGCGTCGGCATCCAAATCCGCGTCGGCGAACAGGCGAGCCAGCAGTTTGAGGGCGGTCAGCTTATAGTCGATGGCCTGGCGGGTGATGCCGGACAGGTTGTTGAGCAGCGCCCGCCAACTGGCGGCGGCGCCGAGGCGGTCGCCGGACTGTTCCAGGATGTTGCCTAGATTGATGTGGGCCGGCGGGAAGTCGGGATTGAGGCGCAGGGCTTCGTGCAGGGCCGCTGCCGCTTCGTCCCGGCGTCCCAGGCGGTCGAGGGTGCCGCTGAGATTGAACCAGACGGTATGGGCCAAGGGGTGCTGGTCGTTCCGGTCCGCCCAGGAGCGCATCAGGGTGGCGGCCTGTTCTCTCGATCCCGATTGTTCGAGCTCGGCCGCGGCCGCCAGCAGCGGCATCAGGTCGAGGCTGCCTTCCTCGATCTGTCTGGCATAGTCGGCGAAGCCGGTCATTCTGTCCGCGTATGTCATCAGCTCATATGGAAAAGGGGCCAATCCGCGAGGATCGGCCCCTTTCCTTATTTATCCCGCCTGGATCACGAGGTGATCAGCAGGTTGTACACGGCGGTGGTCATGGCCTGGACCTGGGTGGTCGTGAAGCCGGCCACCTGGGCGCTGGTCAGGCCCTTCACTTCCGAGCTCACCAAGCCGTTGACCTGAGTGGTGGTCAGCGAGCTGATGCTCAGGGTGGTCAGTCGGGCGAATTCGGTTGAGGTCAGAGCCGCGATCTGGGTCGTCGACAGAGCCGAGATGTTGGTGGTGTTGAGGCCGTTCAGGCTGGTCGAGGCCAGGGCGTTCAACTGGGTGGTGGTGATCGCATCGACCTGGGTGGTGGTCAGAGCACCCATGTTGGTGGTGTTGAGGTTGTTCAGCTCGGTGGTCGACAGAGCCGCGATCTTGGTCGTGGTGATGGCCGCGATGTTGGTGGTGCCGAGATTGTTCAGCGCCGTCGCGGTCAGGCCGTTCAGCTGCGACGTGGTCAGCACCGAGACCTGAGTGGTGGTCAGCGATGTGAAGTTGGTCGAGTTGAGGCCGTTCAGGGCGGTGGTGCCGAGGCCGGCGATCTGGGTGGTGGTCAGCGCGGCGATGTTGGTGGTGCCCAGCTCATTCAGCGTGGTCGGCGTCACGCCGCTCAGCTGAGTGGTGGTCAGGGCATCGACCTGGGTGGTGGTCAGCACGCCGAGATTGGTGCTGTTGAGCAGCTTCAGCTCGGACGAGTTCAGGCCGGCGATCTGGGTGGTGGTCAGGCCGGCGATGTTGGTCGTGCCGAGACTGTTCAGCACCGTCCCCGCCAGGGTGTTCAGCTGGGTGGTGGTCAGCGCGTCGACCTGGGTGGTGGTCAGCGAGCCGAGATTGGTGCTGTTGATGCCGTTCAGCAGGGTCGAGTTCAGGCCGGCGATCTGGGTGGTGGTCAGGCCGGCGATGTTGGTGGTGCCGAGATTGTTCAGCACGGTGCCGGTCAGGCCGTTCAGCTGGGTGGTGGTCAGCGCGTCGACCTCGGTGGTGGTCAGGGCGCTGAGGTTGGTGCTGTTCAGCAGCTTGATTTCGCTGGACGACAGGCCGGCGATCTTGGTGGTGGTCAGCGCCGAGATGTTGGTGGTGCCGAGATCGTTCAGCGTCGTCGCGCCCAGCGAGTTCAGCTGGGTGGTGGTCAGCGCCGACACCTGGGTGGTGGTCAGCGAGCCGAGGCTGGTCGAGGTGAGGCCGTTCAGCGCGGTCGAGGACAGGCTGGCGATCTGGGTGGTGGTCAGCGCCGCGATGTTGGTGGTGCCGAGCTCATTCAGCGTCGTGGCCGCCAGGCCGCTCAGCGCCGTGGTGCTCAGGGCGTCGACCTGGGTGGTGGTCAGGGCGCCGAGATTGGTGCTGTTCAGCAGCTTGAACTCGGTCGAGGTCAGGCCGTTGATCTTGGTGGTGGTCAGCGCCGAGATGTTGGTGGTGCCGAGATTGTTCAGCGCCGTGGCGCTCAGGCCGTTCAGCTGCGAGGTGGTCAGCGCCGACACCTGGGTGGTGGTCATCGACGTGAAGTTGGTCGAGTTGAGGCCGTTCAGGGCGGTGGTGCCCAGGCTGGCGATCTGAGTGGTGGTCAGGCCGGCGATGTTGGTGGTGCCGAGGTCGTTCAGCACGGTGCCGGTCAGGCCGGCCAGCTGCGTGGTGCTCAGCGCATCGACCTGGGTGGTGGTCAGGCTGCTGAGATTGGTGCTGTTGAGCAGCTTCAGCTCGGTCGACGACAGGCCGGCGATCGACGTGGTCGACAGGCCGGCGATGTTGGTGGTGCCCAGCGCATTGATGGTCGACGAGGTCAGGCCGTTCAGCTGCGACGTGGTCAGTGCCGAGACTTCGGTGGTGGTCAGGGCGCCGAGGTTGGTCGAGGTGATGCCGTTCAGCGCAGCGCTGTTCAGGCCGGAAATCTCGGTGGTGGTCAGGGCCGCGATGTTGGTGGTGCCGAGATTGTTCAGCGACTTGGCGCTCAGGCCGTTCAGCTGGGTGGTGGTCAGCGAGGTGACCTCGGTGGTGGTCATCGCACCGAAGCTGGTCGAGTTCAGACCGTTGAGCGCGGTGCTGTTGAGGCCCCTGATCTGAGTGGTGGTCAGGCCGGCGATGTTGGTGGTGCCGAGGCCGTTCAGCGAGGTGGCGCTCAAGGCATTGAGGTTGGACGTCGTCAGCGCGTCGACCTGGGTGGTGGTCAGCACGCCCAGATTGGTGCTGCTGAGCAGCCGCAGGGCGGTCGACGACATGCCGGCGATGCCGGTGGTGGTCAGCGCGGCGATGTTGGTGGTGCCCAGGCCGTTGAGGGCCGAGGAATTCAGGCCGCTCAGCTGCGACGTGGTCAGCGCATCGACCTGCGTGGTCGTCAGCGAGCCGAGGTTGGTGCTGCCCAGGCTGTTATACTGGGTCGAGGACAGCGAGGCGATCTGCGTGGTGGTCAGCGCCGAGATCTGCGTGGTCGACATCTTCGACAGCAGCGTGCCGCTGATGCCCGCCAACTGGGTGGTGGTCAGCGCGTCGACCTGAGTGGTCGTCAGCGCCTGGAGTTGAGTAGATGTAAAGGCCATAATAGTCAGCTCCGTCGATGTCAGTCCCGAAACCTGCTGGGTCGGGAAATCTGCATTTATTGACCCACCCGGCTGCCAATGATGGCCGACCGGAAACTAATTCTTTCCCTCTAGCGCCCGACCGAAGAAATGCATCGTGGTGCCGTGCAAAACCCTTTACAAATCGGTCGCGATATTCTAACGCACTTAAAACAACCCTTAATGGGTGTGCAGAGTCAAGCTGATTCGCAGATTAGCCCTGCAATCATGACTCTAATTTAATAAAAAAACACTCAAAGACTGGTTGCCACATCATACGTTGGTCTGAAAAAAGACAAACGAAGTGGTGCACCTGTTTGCAAAATTGCAAATAGTTACAATTTTATATTTTTATGAAGCATATTTCCCGGGTCGTTACCCGGCCTCGCGGACCGTCTCCAGACGAGGAGGAGCCGCGGGCGGATTCCGGCGCTTCTCCGTTGCTACGGCTCGGGCGGATAAATCAGGCGCAAAAAAATGCATTTGGCTGAAATTTTTTTCACGGCTCTCGCAAGGCCTCATCGAAACCCCGGGTGACGGGCGACAGGAAGTAGCCGAGCAGGCTGCGCGAACCGACTTTGATCTCGGCCTGAAGCGCCATGCCGGGGATCAGGTGAGCCCCTTCCGGCATGTTGCGCAGGGCGACGTCGGTCAGTTCGACGCGGCCGCGATGCAGGGTGCCGGCGGCGGTCGGCACGGTCTGGCCGGTCAGGCTGTTGCTGCCGACATTTTCCTCGCTGATCGACAGCAGGGTTCCGTGGGCCGAGCCATGGTGATTGTAGGGAAAAGCGTCGATCTTCATCAGCACTTCGTCGCCCTTCTTGACGCTGCCGACGTCGCTCGAATTGATTTCGATATCGGCATAGAGCTTGGCGTCGGCGGGGACGATGGTGAACAAAGGCTCGGCTTCGCGCAGGACCGATCCCACCGAGCGCGGCGCGACGTCAAGGACGGTGCCGTCCGTCGAGGCGGTCAGCAGGACCATGTCGTTGACCAGCGAGGCTTTGCGGACATTCTCGTTGATCGTGGCCAGCTGGGTACGGATGGTGGCCTGGCTTTCCAGGATCTGCCGCCGCCATTCTTCTATGAAGGCCTGCCTCTCGGCTTCGCGCGACTGGATCTGATAGATGAGCTCCTTGGCGCGGTTGACGCTTTCGTCGAGCGCGCGCTGGGTGCGCATGCGGGTTACCTGCGCGTCGAGGAAATTGAGGCGCGAGCCGGTCTGCGATTCGAAGGTCGATTTGCGCATCGCCTCGACTTCGCGCGCGGCGGCCAGCTCCTCGTCGCCGATCTTGGCGTCCTTTTCCGCGGTGCTCTGATCGGCCCGCAGGCGATTGAGGTCCTGGTCGAACACCTGGATACGCGACGTGTAATTGGCCTGGCGCTGCAGATAGAGCGTCGCCTGAAGGGTTTCGGCGCTGTTCGGATGATCGCCCGGCGCATAAGGCCGGTGGTCCGCTTCGGCGTCGAGGCGGTCGCTCTCGGCCTGCAGGTTCTGGCGCTGGGTCGCCAGAGATTCGAAGTCGGCGCGGGCGAAGGTCGGATCGAGCACGGCCAGCGTCTGGCCCTTGGTGACATGGTCGCCGGGATGGACGCGGATGTCGCGGATGATGGCCCGGTCGAAGGATTGTCCGAGGATCGGCGCCGTCTCGGTGACGATGCGGCCGGTGCCGACCACGATCTGGTCGACCTTGACCAGACCGGCGATGGTCACCACCGAGAGAAACAGTCCGACGATGACGTAAAGCGTGCTGCGGGTATAGCGGGGCGCCGGCGTCAGGCAGACCTGATCGATCGGACTGAGGAAGCCGATGATTTCTTCCGGCGCGACCGGCTCGCCTTCCGCGATCAGCCAGTCGCTGACCGTCACGGCGCCGCGTTTGATGGTGGCGAGGCCCGTCTTGGCCTGATCGAGAATGACGGTCATCCCACATGCCTCGTCTGGGTCTGCCACAATTGGCGGTAGATGTCGCAGCGCTCGACCAGCACCGAATGCGGCGCGTAGTCGATGGCGACGCCGCGTTCGAGCACCAGGATCTTGTCGCAATCGACCAGCGAGGACAGGCGGTGCGAAACGATGACGGTCGTGCGGTTGCGCGAGATGCTTTCCAGATTCTGCTGCACGATCGCTTCGCTCTCGGGGTCGAGGGCGCTGGTCGCCTCATCGAAGATCAGCAGACGCGGCGACGGCAGCAAAGCGCGGGCAATGGCGATGCGCTGCTTCTGGCCGCCCGAGAAATTGGTGGCGCTTTCTTCGACCGGCGTATCGTAGGACATCGGCAGGCGTTCGATGAATTCGTCGGCGCCGGCCAGGCGGGCGGCGCGCTGGACCTGTTCGAACGACGCTTCCGGACGCGCCGCGGCGATATTGTCGCGGATGGTGCCGCGGAACAGGATGTTGTCCTGCAGGACAACGCCGATGCTGCGGCGCAGATGGGCCAGGTCGACATGCCGGATGTCGACCCCGTTCAGCTTGATCATGCCGTGCTGGGCGGTCTCGATGCCCTGGATCAGCCGGGTCAGCGTGGTCTTGCCCGAGCCCGACCGCCCGACGATGCCGATCATCTCTCCTTCCTCGATGGTGAAGTTCAGATGATCGAGGGCCGGGGCGGCGTTGCGGCCATAGGAGAAGGTGACGTCGCTGATTTCCATCTGGCCGGTGATGATCGGCATAAGACCGGTCTGTCCATCCGGGCGTTCGGGCGCGCGGTCCATCACGCTGCGCAGCATCTTCACCGACAAGGCGGTCTGCTGATATTCGTTGATCAGATGCACCATCTGCACCAGCGGACCGGTGACGCGGCCGGACAGCATGTTGAAGGCGATGAGGGCGCCGAGGGTCAGGTGCCCCTCGAACACCAGCAGCGAGCCGACGGCGAGGATCGAAAGCTGCATCAGGTTCTGCAGCGCGGTGACGATCACCGAGCAGATGATGCCATATTGCCCGACCGCGAAGCGGCGGCGGATCGCTTGGGCGACCTTGGTATCCCAGGCCGCCTTGCGCAGTTTTTCGAGGCCGAGCGACTTGACGGCGCGGATGCCGTGGACGGTTTCGACCAGATCGGCCTGGCGCAGGCTCTCGGCGTGATAGAGCTGTTCGAGCCGCTTGCGGAAGGTCGGCAGCAGCATGCCGATCAGCGCGGCGATGGCGAAGGCGAAGCCGAACACCACCAGGGTCAGCACGCCGCTGAAGGTCGACAGGCCGATCAGCAGGATCGGCAGGCCGATCAGATCGAGCATGGTCTGGAACAGCGAGCCGGTCAGGAATTGGCGCACGCCTTCCGATTGCTGCATGTTGCGGACCAGCACGCCGGCCTGGGTCGTCTCGAAGAAATTGAGCGGGAGGCGCAGCAAATGCTGGAACGTGCGTTCGGCCAGGCGGGCGTCGATCTTGTTGCCGGCCACTAGCATCAGGCTGTTGCGCAGGAAGGTGAAAGCGCCGTCGCACAGCACGCACACGATATAGATCAGCGTGATGGCGATCAGCGAATTATAAGCGTGATGCGGGATGACCTTGTCGATCATCACATTGAAGAAGAGCGGCGTCATGAAACTGAGCACGTTCGACATGATCGCCGCGATCGCCACGTCGCGCAGATAGCGCCGGTTGCGGTAGATCTCGGGCAGGAACCAGCTGAAGCCGAAGGGGCGCTTCTCGTCGGTGACCTTGATGTCGCGCTTGCAGAGGATGATGCGCCCGGTCCACTTGCTCAGGAAATGCGCGCGTTCGAGCAACGTTATTCCCTGCGCGTCGATCTGCGCATCCATCACGGCGATGCCCAGTTGCCCGTCGGGAAAGGGGTGGGTGCCGGTGATGGCGGCCCAGGCGCCGCCCTGCATCTCGGCCAGGAACGGACAACTCGATTCCAGGCGCAGCAGGTCCGACCATTTGCGGTTGGTCAGCATCTTGCCGCGCAGTTCGACGTCGCGCGCGACCTGAAGGATGAAGTCGGGGATGTCCCCGCCGGTATAGGAGGAAAAGACGTCGTTGGAGAGTTCGATGCCGTTATGCAGCGCAACCATGAACAAAGCGCGCAGAGACGCCATGTGCGGACTCGCGAACGGATTGGCCGAAAGATTGGCGGAATCCAGCGGTTCCGAACTGGTTGAAATCACGGTCATCGCAACTAACTTCCGTTGATGTGCGACGCTTCCCGACCTGTCGCACGGAAAACCGGATATAACGGCAAGTCCCTAAGAATTCATTTAGTCATCGTGTTAGTCACAGTTGGAGGATGGATGCCCCGCTTGATTTTGGTCGCCGACGATTACGCCATTTCCCCCGCGGTCAGCGCGGGTATCCGTGAATTGGCGGCGGCCGGGCGTCTGACCGGGACCGGCGTGATGGCGACGATGGACTCCTGGCCCGCCGAAGCTGCGGCCCTGCGCGATCTTCATTCCCGGATCGCGGTCGGGCTGCATTTTACGCTTTCCGATCAGCGTCCGCTAGGCGCGCTGAAGACCCTGGCGCCCCATGGCCAGCTGCCGCCGGTCGGCAAGCTGGTGCTGGCCAGTGTCACCGGATCGATCCCGCGCCAGGAAGTGTCCGACGAGCTGGAGCGCCAACTCGACCGCTTCGAGCAGCATTTCGGTGCGCCGCCCGATTTCATCGACGGCCATCAGCATGTCCATGTCCTCAATGGTGTCTGGCAGGTGGTGCAGGAGGTGTTCGGGCGCCGGCTGAATCCGTCGCGCACCTGGCTGCGCGACTGCTGCGATTTCAGGCTCGGCCGGCGGGGCCAGGCCTTCAAGGCGGGCGTCATCTCGATCCTGTCGCGGGCGGCCTCGAAAGCCGCCCGAAACAGGCATTTGCGCAGTAACCGAGGGTTCTCCGGATTCTACGATTATGCGGCCGGAGACCTGGCGGGATATTTTCGCACCATGCTGGCCGATGCCGGCGACGGTCATGCCATGATGGTCCATCCCGGCCATGTCGACGACGCGCTGCGGACGGTCGACACGCTGACCGATCCGCGCGAGCGGGAATGGGCCTTTCTGATGAGCCAGGATTTCCCGGCCCAGCTGGCCGAAGCGGGCTTCGAATTGGCGCTTCCCGGCTTTCCGATTGACTGGGGCGCAGATTCCGGGCAAACCGCCGCCCCATGAATGTGGATAATTTCGATTTCGACCTCCCGCGCGAGCTGATTGCGCTAGAGCCGGCGCACCCGCGCGACTCCGCCCGCCTGCTGCATGTCGGGGCGCAGGGGCTTGCCGATTCGATCGTGCGCGACCTGCCGGATTTCCTGCGCCCGGGCGATCTGCTGGTCAGCAACGACACCAAGGTGATTCCCGCCCGACTGCTGGGCAAGCGCGGCGAGGCCAAGGTCGAGATCACCCTGCTGGAGCCCGATGCCCAAGGCGATTGGAGCGCCTTCGCCCGTCCCGCCAAGAAATTGAAGCCGGGCGACCAGGTGGTGTTCGGCGACGATTTCTCCGCCGAGATGGTCGCGCGCGGCGACGGTGGTGAAGTGACCCTGCGCTTCGAGCAGAAGGGCGACGCCCTGATGGCGGCGCTCGACCGCTATGGCCGTATGCCGCTGCCTCCTTATATAAAGCGTGATGCGGGCGCGGATGACCGCAACGATTATCAGACCATGTTCGCCGCCCGTCCCGGCGCGGTGGCGGCGCCGACCGCCGGTCTGCATTTCACCCCCGATCTGCTGGCCCGCCTCGACGCCAAGGGTGTGCAGCGCGTGACGCTGACCCTGCATGTCGGCGCCGGTACCTTCCTGCCGGTGACGGCGGACGACACCGCCGATCACAAGATGCATTCGGAATGGGGCGAGATCTCGGAAGAGGCCGCCGCCCTGGTCAATCGCACGCGGGCGGCGGGTGGACGGGTCCTTGCGGTTGGGTCCACTTCGACCCGGCTGCTGGAAAGCGCCGCCGCCGAAGACGGCACCGTATCGGCCTATCGCGGCCGCACCGACATATTCATTACGCCTGGTTATCGATTTCGCGCCGTCGATCTGATGATGACCAATTTCCACCTGCCGCGCTCGACCCTGTTCATGCTGGTCTCGGCCTTCGCCGGGCTTGAGCGCATGCAGGCGGCCTATGCACACGCGAAGAAAGCCGGCTATCGCTTTTATTCCTATGGCGACGCCTGTCTGCTGGAGCGCCATGAGCAACGAATTTGATCGCTACATGTCCTTGGCTGCGCTACCCCGGTACTTCAAATTCGTTGCTGGCGTGCAAGTGCACGCACGCGCTGGCGACAGCGCCGATTTCACAGGCAACATGGCTTGGCGCGGTAGCCCAGGGCGCCCTAGCGCCCGCCCGGCGCTTGAGGGGCTAACAAAATGACCCAGTTCCATTACAAACTGAAGGCCGAGGACGGCAAAGCGCGTCTGGGCGAGGTTCATACCGCCCATGGCGTGATCCATACGCCCTGCTTCATGCCGGTCGGCACCGCGGCGACGGTCAAGGCGATGATGCCGGACTCGGTGGCGGCGACCGGCGCCGAGATCCTGCTGGGCAACACCTATCATCTGATGCTGCGTCCGGGCGCCGAGCGCGTCGGCCGCCTGGGCGGCCTGCACAAGATGATGAACTGGGACAAGCCGATCCTGACCGATTCGGGCGGGTTCCAGGTGATGAGCCTGGCCAAGCTGCGCAAGCTGACCGAGGAGGGCGTGACCTTCCAGTCGCATCTCGACGGCTCGAAGCATCTGCTGACCCCCGAGCGCTCGATGGAAATCCAGTATCTGCTCGATTCCGACATCACCATGTGCTTCGACGAATGCACGCCCTATCCGGCCACCTATGACCAGGCGGCCGAATCGATGCGCCTGTCGATGCGCTGGGCCAAGCGCTCCAAGACGGCCTTTGTCGAGCGCGATGGCTATGGCCTGTTCGGCATCGTGCAAGGCAGCGTGTTCGAGGATCTGCGTGCCGAGTCCGCCGGCGCCCTGACCCAGCTCGGCTTCGACGGCTACGCCGTGGGCGGTCTGGCGGTGGGCGAGGGACAGGAAGAGATGTTCCGCGTCCTCGATTTCACTCCCGCCCTGTTGCCCAAGGACAAGCCGCGCTATCTGATGGGCGTCGGCAAGCCGTCCGATCTGGTCGGCGCGGTGCTGCGCGGCATCGATATGTTCGACTGCGTGATGCCGACCCGCTCGGGCCGCACCGGCCAGGGCTTCACCCGGCGTGGTCCGGTCAATATCCGCAACGCCCGCCATCTCGACGATCCGCGTCCGCTCGACGAGGAATGCGGCTGTCCGGCTTGCACGAACTATAGCCGTGCCTATCTGCATCATCTGTTCCGCGCCGAAGAGGTGCTGGGGCTGATGCTGCTGACCTGGCACAATCTGCAGTATTATCAGGACGTGATGCGCGGATTGCGCGAAGCCATCGCGGAAAGCCGCACGGAAGCTTTCGCCGCCGAATTCCATCGCCGGCAAGGCTTGGGCGACATCGAACCGATTTGAGGACGCCATGAGCGATCATTTGCAGCATCTGACGCAGCTGGGCCAGAAGTCCGAGATCGCCGCCTCGCCGGAACAGGCGGTGCTGGAGACCGTGCCCAATCCGCAGGCCGGCGAGCTTTATCTGGTGCGCTTCGCCGCGCCCGAATTCACCTCGCTGTGCCCGATCACCGGCCAACCCGACTTCGCTCATATCGTCATCGATTACGTGCCGAACGAGCTGCTGGTCGAGAGCAAATCCCTGAAGCTGTTCTTGGCCAGCTTCCGCAATCACGGCGCCTTCCACGAGGATTGCACCGTCTCGATCGGCAAGCGCCTGGTCGCGGCGATGAATCCGACCTGGCTGCGCATCGGCGGCTATTGGTATCCGCGCGGCGGCATTCCGATCGACGTGTTCTGGCAGACCGGCGCTCCTCCTGCCGCGCTGTGGCTGCCCGACCAGGGAGTCGCTTCCTATCGTGGCCGCGGCTGATCCAAAAGCCCTGACCCGATCGATCAAGGACCAGGCGCTCGCGCTTGGTTTCGCCGATGTGCGCATCACCGGCGCCGAGGATGTGGCCGGCGTCGCCGAGGATCTGGCCGCCTATCTGGCCGATGGCCGCCATGGCGAGATGGGCTGGATGGAAGGCACCGCCGACCGTCGCGCCAGCCCCAGGGCGCAATGGGCCGAAGCGCGCAGCGTCATCATGGTGGCCGACAATTACGGCCCGGCGCTGGTCGGGCCGCTGCCGGAAGACCGCGGCAATATCAGCGTCTATGCGCGCGGCAAGGATTACCACGACACCATCAAGAAGCGGCTGAAGCAGTTGGGCCGCTGGATCGTCGAAACCCATGGCGGCGATGCCCGCTCCTTCGTCGACACCGCTCCGGTGATGGAAAAGCCGCTGGCGGCGCGCGCCGGCCTCGGCTGGCAGGGGCGGCATACCAACCTCGTCTCCCGGCGGTTCGGCTCCTGGCTGTTCCTGGGCGGCTTGTTCACGTCGCTGGAACTGGTTCCCGACGCACCGGAAAAGGATCATTGCGGCTCGTGCCGGGCCTGCGAAACCTCCTGCCCGACCAACGCGCTGGAGGATGGCCGGATCGAGCCGCGCCGCTGCATCGCCTATCTGACCATCGAGCATAAGGGTCCTATCGACGAGGCGCTGCTGCCGGCATTCGGCAACCGCATCTATGGCTGCGACGATTGCCTGGCCGCCTGTCCGTGGAACAAATTCGCCTCGCCCACCCAGGAAGAATCCTATCTTCCGCGCGCCGAATTGCTGGCGCCCCGTTTGCTGGAATTGGCTGCGCTCGACGACGCGGATTTCCGCGCGATCTTTTCCGGCTCGCCGATCAAGCGGATCGGCCGGGATCGTTTTGTCCGCAATGTGCTGATCGCCATCGGCAATAGCGGGCGGAGCGATTGGGCGGAAATAGCGGCGGGCCTGAAACAGGACCCGTCGCCGGTGGTCGCGAAAATGGCCGAGTGGGCCTGGATGCGTCTTACTTCTTAGGAGCCTTCGGCGGCGTGGTCAGCTTGGTCAGCTGATCCTGCACCTCGGCCAGCTTGGTCTGCAGCGCGTCGATGGTGGCCTCGGACGCGCTGGCCGCCGCCTTCATGCTCTCGGCGCCGCCGCTATAGAAGGGGGCGAACATCTTCATCGCATTCTCGAAGAAGGCGACGTTCTGCTTATTGACCTCTTCCAGCGCATTGAAGGGGAACAGGCCGTCGAAGGCATGCTGCATATATTGCCGCATCTGCGCTTCATGATGGTGGAAGGCCTGCATCGAATGTTCGAGATATTTCGGCACCAGGCCGCCCAGCTGGTCTCCGTAGAAACCGATCAGCTGGCGCAGGAAGGGGATCGGCAGCAGGTTCTGGCCGCCCTTGGCTTCTTCCTCGACGATGATCTGAGTCAGGACCGAGCGAGTAATATCCTCGCCGGTCTTGGCGTCATAGACCACGAAGTCTTCATTGTCCTTCACCATCTGACAGAGATGGTCAAGAGTGACGTAACTGCTGGTCGCCGTGTTGTACAGGCGGCGATTGGCGTATTTCTTGATGGTGATCGGGCTGGCGGCGTTCGACATCTGGTTTGCAGCGTCCTATTCGCGAAGTGACCGATTGGTTGCGAAGAGTTTTTACGACTTTATGGCAACCTGCAACGATTATCTTGCGCTGCACAGAAGACGGGCCTGATTTATGCTGCGCAGCATGACTGCACAAAAAACCGTCATCAGCGCCCGGATCGCGAAGGCCGAAACCCATCGGAACGAGGGCGATTTTCCGGCTGCGATGCAGATCCTCGGCGCGCTGTTCCAGGCCTATCCCGGCGATTGCGACGTGGTGCTGGCCCTGGCGCTGACCTGGGCGGCGATGGGCGGCAAGAGCCAGGCGCTGGCCCTTGTCGAGCGCGGGCTGCGGAGCTGTCCCTCGGATATCGGATTGCGGCTGGAGCAGGCGGCGCTGCTCGAACAGCTCGGCCGTGCGTCAGAGGCGGAAGAGCTGCTGGCCGGCTGCGCCGAACCGCTGCCTTTGCTGCGGCTCGGCTATCTGCAGCGGCGTCTCCTCGCCTATGACCGGGCGATGGCCAGCGCCAGACGTCTCACGGATTCCCATCCGGCTTTCTCACCCGGCTGGATCAGCCTCGGGATCAGCCTCTATACGGCGGGAGACCTTGCCGCGGCGGAAGCCTGTTTCGAGACGGCCCTGACATTGGCGCCGGGCGATCCGGTGGCCGAATTTTCGCTGGGCACCTGCCTGCTGATGGATGGGCGCTGGCAGAAAGGGTTTCGGGGGTTCTCCGCGCGCCGCCGGTTCCCGGATGCCGTCGCCGCGCCCGCCGGTCTTGCCGAAATGCGCGGCGGCGAGCGCAGTCTTTTGCTCTGGAACGACCAGGGATTGGGCGATGCGATACAGTTCCTGCGCTATGTTCCCTTGCTGCGGCAAAGCGGCCGCGAAACCGTCCTGGTCGTGCCCGACGCTTTGGTGCGCGTGGCCCGCACGGTACCCGGCATCGGTCCGGTGCTGGCCCAAGGCGAGGAATTGCCGCCGCTCGATGCGCACCTGCCGATGATGGACGTGCCGGTGCTGCTCGGGCTCGACGAGGTTCCGGCCCAAGGGCCTTATATCGCCGCCGATCCGGATGCGGTGTCGCGCTGGCGGCGGCGGTTCGCCCCGCTTCCGGGTCTCAAGGTCGGGCTGGTCTGGGCCGGCGAGCTGCGGGTCTCGCGCTTTCAGATCACCGAGATGGACCGCCGCCGCCGTGTCGATCCGACCGATTTCGCGCCGCTGCTGGCGACGCCGGGCGCCAGCTTCGTCAGTTTGCAATTTGGCGCGCCGCCTTTGCCGGGAACGATGGGCGTGATGGAGGGCGTGGCCGATTTCGCCGACACCGCAGCCATCATCGAGGCGCTCGATCTGGTGATCACGGTGGATACCTCGGTCGCGCATCTGGCCGGCGCGCTGGGCAAGCCGGTCTGGGTTTTGTCCCGCCATGACGGTTGCTGGCGCTGGATGCGCGACCGCGCCGACTCGCCCTGGTATCCGGCGGCGCGGGTGTTCCGCCAGACCGTGCCGGGCGATTGGGCGCCGGTGATCGCCGAGGTCGCGGCGTCGCTTGGCGAGCGGATCGCGGCTCGGATATAGTTCGCGAATGACCGACGATCCCGATCTCCAGCGCCTTGCCGCGCGCTATCTCGACCTCTGGCAGGATCAGGTCGCGCAAATGGCCGGCGATCCGGGGCTGTCCGAGCTGATGGCGAAAAGCTTCGGCATGATCAGAGAGCGCTGGGACGAGGCGGCGCAGCAATTCCAGCAGGGAGGCGGCGATAGAACAGCAGCGCAGCCGGCAGGGGCCGCGGCCTCTGCCGTTCCATCTGACGATGCAGGCGGCCAGCTTGCTGTCCTCCTTGAGCGCGTTGCCGACCTGGAAGAGCGGCTCGCCCGGATGGAGCAGGCCATGGTCGGCCGAGGAAAACGAGCTGCGGGCGGCGATAAACAGCGCCGATCCGGCCGGGTTTCAAAAAGCGCTGGCTGAAGAGACGGTCCGCCGCGTCGACGATTTCCTGGCCGGCATCGAGGCCTATCGCGATCATCCCTATAGCCGGACACTGGAACCGATGCCCGAGATCTGGCGGCGCGGCACCACGCGGCTGCTCGATTATTCCGAGCCGGGTGCCGCGGGCACGCCGGTGCTGGTGGTGCCCTCGCTGGTCAACCGCTCTTATGTGCTCGATCTGACGCCGAAGCGCAGCCTGGTCCGGCATCTGCGGGCCAAGGGCCTGCGTCCGTATCTGGTCGATTGGGACGAGCCGGGCCCCGAGGAGCGCGATTTCGGACTCGACGATTATGTGGCGGACCGTCTGTCCGGCATGCTGGACGCAGTGACCGCCCGCGCCGGCCGTCCGGCCTTGCTGGGCTATTGCATGGGCGGATTGCTGACCGTGGCGCTATCGGCGCTGCGCCCCGCCGACGTGCTGGGCCATGTACTGATGGCGGTGCCGTGGGATTTTCACCGCCCTTATTGTCTGGCCGCCGCGCCGCTGCAGACCCTGCGCGAACCGGTGGAGCGGATGCTCGGCCAGATGGGCGAATTGCCCGGCGACGCGCTGCAGATGCTGTTCGCGCTGCAGGACCCCGGCGCGGTCGAACGCAAATTCCGCCAGTTCCGCCATGTGAAGCAGACTTCCGCGGCGGCCCGGCGCTTCACCGCGCTGGAGGATTGGGCCAACGACTGCGTCCCGCTGACCGCCAAGGTGACGCGGGAGACATTCTTCGGCTGGTATGGCGATAATCTGCCCGGACGCAATCTCTGGCAGGTGGCCGGCCAGACGGTCGAGCCGCGCAAACTGAAGCACCCGGCCTTGGTGGTGGTGCCGTCGCGCGACCGCATCGTACCGGCCGAATCCGCCTTGCCGCTGGCCGACGCGCTGACCAACGGACGACGCCTGATCGTCGAGGGCGGCCATGTCGGAATGCTGATCGGCGCGCGTGCCGTTTCCGGCATCTATGCCCCGATCTCCCACTTTGTCAGCCGCATGAAAAGTTCGGACTAACCCCTTTCTTTCCTGATTTTTCCACCTATTCTGTCTTGTGGGGAAGGGGCTCTCTGCCCGCTAAAGGAGCGTTCACATCATGTCCGACATCGTCATCGTCGCCGCCACCCGTACCCCGGTCGGGTCGTTTTCCGGCAGCCTCGCCGGTCTGTCCGGCGCCCAGCTCGGCTCGGTCGTGCTGTCCTCCGTGCTCGAGCGCGCCAAGGTGGCCGCTGCCGAGGTCTCCGAAGTGATCATGGGCCAGGTTCTGACCGGCGCCACCGGCCAGAACCCGGCGCGCCAGGCGTCGATCAATGCCGGCCTGCCGATCGAGGTTCCCGCCGAGACCATCAATCAGGTGTGCGGCTCCGGCCTGCGCTCGGTGGCCCAGGGCTATCAGGCCATTCTGGCGGGTGATTCCGAGATCGTCGTCGCCGGCGGCCAGGAAAGCATGACCCAGGCGGTGCATGCGATGCAGCTGCGCGCCGGCACCAAGATGGGCGACGCCACGATGATCGACACCATGATCCGTGACGGCCTGTGGGACGCCTTCAACGGCTATCATATGGGCATCACCGCCGAGAACATCGCCGAGCAGTTTCAGGTCACCCGCGAGGACCAGGACGCTTTTGCGCTGGCTTCGCAGGAAAAGGCCATCGCCGCCGTTTCTTCCGGCCGCTTCAAGGACGAGATCACCCCGGTCAAGATCGTGGTGAAGAAGGAAGAGAAGCTGTTCGACACCGACGAATATCCGCGCGCCACTACCGCCGAGGTGTTGGCCAAGCTGAAGTCGGCCTTCAAGAAGGACGGCACGGTCACCGCCGGCAACGCCTCGGGCCTCAATGACGGTGCCGCCGCCGTGGTGCTGATGACCGCCAAGGAAGCCGCCAGGCGCGGCCTGACCCCGCTGGCCCGCATCGCCTCATGGGCGCATGCCGGCGTCGATCCCTCGATCATGGGCACCGGCCCCATCCCCGCGTCGCGCGCCGCGCTGAAGAAGGCCGGCTGGAACATTCAGGATCTCGACCTGATCGAGGCCAACGAAGCCTTCGCCGCCCAGGCGCTGCGGGTGAACCGCGAGCTGGGCTGGGACACCTCGAAGGTCAACGTCAATGGCGGCGCCATCGCCATCGGCCATCCGATCGGCGCCTCGGGCGCCCGCGTGCTGGTCACGCTGTTGCATGAGATGCAGAAGCGCGACGCCAAGAAGGGTCTCGCCACCTTGTGCATCGGCGGCGGCATGGGCATCGCGCTCACCGTCGAACGCTGAGTCCACGAAGAACAAACATAACCGGAGGAAACGAGCATGAGCAGAGTTGCACTGGTGACCGGTGGTACCCGCGGGATCGGCAAGGCCATCTCGGTGATGCTGAAGCAGAAGGGCTATACAGTTATCGCCAATTACGGCGGCAATGACGAAGCGGCCAAGGCCTTCAGCGAAGAGACGGGCATCCCGGTCATCAAGTTCGACGTCGGCAAGTTCTCCGACTGCGAAGCCGCCATCAAGAAGATCGAGTCCGAGCATGGGCCGGTGGATGTCGTCGTCAACAATGCCGGCATCACCCGCGACGCCGTGCTGCACCGCATGACCCCGACCCAGTGGGAGGAGGTCATCCAGACCAATCTGACCTCCTGCTTCAACCTGGCCCGTCTGGTGATCGACAAGATGCGCGAGCGCGGTTTCGGCCGCATCGTCAATATCGGCTCGATCAACGGCCAGGCCGGCCAGTATGGCCAGGTGAACTATGCCGCCGCCAAGTCCGGCATCCACGGCTTCACCAAGGCCCTGGCACAGGAGGGCGCTGCCAAGGGCGTCACCGTCAACGCCATCGCTCCGGGCTATGTGGATACGGACATGGTGCGCGCGGTGCCGCCGGCGGTGCTGGAAAAGATCATCGCCAAGATCCCGGTCGGCCGTCTCGGCCATGCCGAGGATATCGCCCGCGGCGTGTGCTTCCTGGTGGCGGACGATGCCGATTTCATCACCGGCACCACGCTGTCCATCAATGGCGGACAGCACATGTATTGATCAGAACACGTCCTTGCGGCGTCTGATCTCAGTGAAGACTTGAGCGGGGTCGGCTTCCGGGGGGAGGCCGACCCCTGCTTTTACGCTCTCCACATCGGCGCGCAGGAACGGGTTGGTCTTGCGCTCGATCCCCAGGGTGGACGGCACCGTCGGCTTGTGATGCTGGCGCAATTCCTTGATCTCGGCGATGCGGTCGGTCAGGTCCTGATTGTGCCGCTCGACCGTGCGGGCGAAGCGGGCATTGGCCTCGGTATATTCGTGCGCGCAATAGACCAGCGTGTCGTCCGGCAGCGGTCGGAATTTCTTCAGGCTGCCCCACATCTGCTCGCCGCTGCCTTCGAACAGGCGGCCGCAGCCGAGGGCGAACAGTGTGTCGCCGCAGAACAGAGCATGGCTGGCCGGAAACCAGAAGGCGATATGGCCGATAGTATGGCCCGATACTTCCATGACCATCGCCGCGGCGGTGCCCAGCAGAAAGGAATCGCCGTCCGCCACCTCGATGTCGATGCCGGGAATGCGGGCCGAATCCTTGCGGTGCCCGACGATCTGCGCACCGGTCGCCTGCTTCAGCGCCAGATTGCCGCCGACATGGTCGTTATGGTGATGGGTGTTGAGGATATGCGTCAGGCGCCAGCCCTTGGCGTCCAGCCGCTCCAGCACCGGCGGGGCGACGGCGGGATCGATGGCGGCGGTCGCGCCGCTGTCGGGATCGTGGGCCAGATAGACATAATTGTCGGTGAGGACGGGGATCTGGTCGATCACCAAACGCGACATCATCACCTCCTGAACTGGGCGGCACAGTAATCCTGCCCCTTGATCGGGTCACCTAAATTCTATTTGTTAAGTCCAATGTGGAGCGATGTCGTCGATCTCAGGGATTTTTACGAGAGCGATCTCGGGCTGGTGGCGCGGCGCATGATCGGCCGCGAGATCCGGCGGCTGTGGCCGGATCTCAGAGGACAGAGCGTGCTGGGCCTGGGCTTCGCCACCCCCTATCTGCGGGCGCTGCAGAAGGATGCCGAGCGCGTGGTGGCGGTGATGCCGGCCGGCTCGGGCGTGCTGGCCTGGCCGCCGGGCGAACGATCCTTGGTCTGTCTGGCCGAGGAGGACGAATTGCCCTTGCCGGACCGCTCGGTCGACCGCGTGCTGATGGTTCATGCGCTGGAATCCACCGAACATGCGCGCTCCACCCTGCGCGAGGTTTGGCGGGTGCTGGCCGATGGCGGCAAGCTGCTGGTGATCACCCCCAACCGGCGCGGCATCTGGGCCCAGCTGGACCGTACGCCGTTCGGACAGGGCCGGCCCTACACCCAGGGCCAGCTGCACCGTCTGCTGCGCGATACCATGTTCACGCCCGAAGGCACCGGCACCGCCCTGTTCGTGCCGCCCTTCCGCTCGCGCTTCGTGCTGCGCTCGGCGATGGCCTGGGAGAATCTCGGCCAGCGCTGGTTTCCCACCCTGGCCGGGGTGGTGATGGTGCAGGCCAGCAAGCAGATCTATGGCGGGTCGCGGGTCGAGGTCGGCGTCAAGGCGCGGCGCTATCTGCCGGTACCCGGCGGCTTCCGCTAAGTCTTCTTCCGCAGCAGGAAGATCGCCTGATCCGCCAGCAGATTGGCCAGGCTGCCGGCGCCTTCGAAACGCGTCCGGCCGTCGCGGCCCAGCGACAAGGCGCGCTCGACCTCGATGTCGAGTTCGGTGCACAGATCGGTGAAGTCGCGGATCGTGCAGAGGTGGATGTTGGGCGTGTCGTGCCAGCGATAGGTCAGAGTCCTGGTCTTCGGCATGCGGCCGCTGACCCCCAGCGACCAGCGCACGCGCCAATGGCCGAAATTGGGAAACGAGACGATCGCATGACGCCCGATGCGCAGCATGTTCTCCAGCACCGCCTTGGGCTGGCGCGTTGCCTGCAGCGTCTGCGTCAGGATCACGTAATCGAAAGCGCCGGCCGGATAATCGTCGAGGTCGGTGTCGGCGTCGCCCTGGATCACCGACAGGCCCTGGGCGACCGTCTGGCGCACGCCTTCCATCGACAGTTCGATGCCGCGCCCGTCCACCTGCTTCGCGCGATGCAGATAGTCGAGCAGGCTGCCGTCGCCGGAACCGATGTCGAGCACGCGGGAACCGGGCGCGACCATTTCGGCGACGCGCTGAAGGTCGGGGCGCAAACTGCTCACGTGGCGCTCTCCACCCCGGCCAGAAAGCCTTTCACGGTGGCGTGGAATTCCGGCTCGTCGAGCAGGAAGGCGTCGTGGCCCTTGTCGGAGTCCACTTCGACGAAGCTGACATTGGCCGCCACCGAGTTCAGCGCCTTGACCACGGCGCGGCTCTCCGAGGTGGGGAACAGCCAGTCCGAGCTGAACGAGATGACGCAGAAATGCACGCGGGTTCCGGTGAAAGCGTGGGCCAGCGCCCCGCCATGGTCGGCGGCCAGGTCGAAATAATCCATCGCCCGGGTGATGTAGAGATAGGAATTGGCGTCGAACCGTTCGGTAAAGCTGATGCCCTGATGGCGCAGATAGCTCTCCACCTGGAAATCGGCGTCGAAGCCGAAGGTCAGGCTGCCGCGCTGCAGATTGCGACCGAATTTACGGTGCAAGGCGGCTTCGGACAGATAGGTGATGTGCGCCGCCATGCGCGCCACGGCGAGGCCGCGCTGCGGGCGGGTGTCGGCGTTGGCATAGGCGCCGTCGCGCCATTCCGGATCGGCGGTGATGGCCTGGCGCCCGACCTCGTGGAAGGCGATGTTTTGCGCCGAATGGCGGGCGGCGGTGGCGACCGGGACACAGGCGCGCATCCGCGAAGGATAGCGGGCCGCCCATTCCAGCACCTGCATGCCGCCCATCGAGCCGCCGGCGACGCAGAACAGTTTCGCGATGCCGAGATGGTCGATCAGCCGCACCTGGGCGCGCACCATGTCGCCGATGGTGATGACCGGGAAATCGAGACCCCAGGCTTTGCCGGTGGCCGGATTGAGATCGGCCGGCCCGGTGGTGCCCATGCAGCCGCCCAGCACGTTCGAGCAGATCAGGAAATAGCGGTCGGTATCGAACACCTTGCCCGGCCCGACCATCGCCTGCCACCAGCCGGGCTTGCCGGTGATGGGATGGCGATCGGCGACGAACTGGTCGCCGGTCAGCGCATGGCAGATCAGGATCGCGTTCGAGCGGTCCGCATTCAACGTGCCATAGGTCTGGTAAGCGACGGTGACCGGTTCGAGCTCGACGCCGCAATCGAGCGGCAGCGGCGCGTCCAATACCAGCTTATGACCCGGCAGCGCGTCCATGTTCATTTCGACAGGTCTTCTCCGGCCAGCACGCGGTCGAGAATGGCGATGGTCTCGGCCAGGCCGTACAGCGCGATGAACGAGCCCATGCGCGGCCCCTGATCCTGGCCCAGCAGAATCTCATATTGCGCCTGGAACCAGCTGCGCAGCTCCGGGAAGGTTTCCGGGTGCTGCTTGCCGACCTCGAAGACGATCGCCTGGATGGTCTCGGCGTCGGAGTCCGCCGGCAGCTTCTTCAGTTCGTCGCGCAGCTGGACGAAAGCGATCCGCTCGGCCGGCACCGGCAGGCGGTAGCGCTTATGCGGCTTGATGAAGTCCTGGTAATAGGCGACCGCATAGCCGACCAGCTTGTCGAGGAACGGCGTGGTCTGCGGCGAGGCGCTCGGCACATAGCGGCTGACGAACTGCCACAGCACCGACGGGTTCTCGGCATGGCAGACCGAGGCCAGGTTCAGCAGGATGTTGTAGGACAGGCCGCTTTCCGCCGCCGGCGGCTTGCCGTGATGGATATGCCAGACCGGATTGTTGAGCTGGGCCTGCGCCTCTTCCTCGGGGAACTTGCCGAGGAAGGCGATATAGTCGTCGACGGCGCGCGGGATCACGTCGAAATACAGGCGCTTGGCCGCCTTCGGCTTCTGATACATGAACAGCGCCAGGCTTTCCGGCGGGGCATAGCGCAGCCAATCCTCGACCGCCAGGCCGTTGCCCTTCGACTTCGAGATCTTCTGGCCCTTATCGTCGAGGAACAGCTCATAGGACAGATTGACCGGCGGTTCGGAGCCGAGGATGCGGCAGATGCGGCTGGCCAGCTGATAGCTGGGGATCAGATCCTTGCCGGACATTTCATAATCGACCCCTAGCACATGCCAGCGCATGGCCCAGTCGGCCTTCCATTGCAGCTTCACATGGCCGCCGGTGACCGGGGTCTCGACCAGGGAGCCGTCTTCGTCCTTATAGACGATGGTGCCGGTTTCCGGGCGCCGCTCGACGACGGGGACCTGCAGCACCTTGCCGGTCTTGCGGCAGACCGGCAGGAACGGCGAATAGGTCGCCTGGCGCTCTTCGCCCAGGGTCGGCAGCATGACGTCCATGATGGCGTCGTAATGCTTCAGCACATCCAGGCAGCCCTGGTCGAAGCGGCCCGAAATGTACATCTCGGTGGCGCTCTGGAACTCGTAGGGGAAGCCGAAGCTGTCGAGGAAGCTCCGCAGCATGGCGTTGTTGTGCTCGCCGAAGCTGGAATGGGTGCCGAACGGATCGGGCACGTCGGTCAGCGGCTTGCCGAGATGCCCTGCTACCATCTCGCGGTTCGGGATGTTGTCCGGCACCTTCCTGAGGCCGTCACGGTCGTCCGAGAAGGCGAACAGCTTGGTCTTGATGGTGGGCGCCAGCAGCTCGAAGGCGCGGCGGACCATGGTGGTGCGCGCCACTTCGCCGAAGGTGCCGATATGCGGCAGACCCGACGGGCCGTAGCCGGTTTCGAACAGGGCGTAGCCTTTGGCCGGCGCTTTGCCTTTGAAACGCTCGTCCAGCAGCGTCTTGGCTTCCTGGAAGGGCCAAGCGGTGGCGGTGCGGGCGAAGGCAGAGAGATCAGCGGTCATAGGCTAGCGTTTCAATCAAAAAATGAGGGGAACGCAAGCTAAGCCACCGCTTGTACAAACGTCAACGTTGTATGGGATGTCCGGGCCGCAAGGCGGCCCCGCGCCCGGCGCCTGAGGGGCTAAAAACCGGGGATTAAAACGCCCCTTCCCGCCGGGTGGGGAGTAGGGGAAGGGGCGCCTTAAGAACCGCGTCGGACGCATCAGGAAGAGGGCTCTACGACCCGCCGCGGATGAGAGGAGTTAACCATCGTCACGTTGCAGGGATGTGTCGGTCACCCGGCAATTTTGTTTCATCGTGTAACGGCCCGGGTTGGCGTAACTGAAAGTTACCGGAATCCTCTCAACACTTTCCGCGGAATCGCTATACTCCGGCCATGGCTGATCAGACAGTTCCGCATATCCTCGTCGTCGACGACGACCGTGAAATCCGCGATCTCCTGAACCGTTTCCTCGTCAAGCACGGCCTCAGGGTCAGCACGGCGCGGGACGGTGTCGAGATGTCGCGCATTCTCGATGGTGCTGCGATCGACCTCGTCGTGCTCGATCTGATGCTGCCCGGCGAGGATGGTTTGTCGCTGTGCCGCAAGCTGCGCTCGACCACCAGCCTGCCGGTCATCATGCTGACCGCGATGGGCGAGGATACCGACCGCATCGTCGGCCTGGAAATGGGCGCCGACGATTATCTCCCCAAGCCGTTCAACCCGCGCGAATTGCTGGCCCGCATCAAGGCGGTGCTGCGCCGCGTGCAGTCGCTGCCGGCGACGTCGCCCAAGGGCGACACCGCCAAGTTCGACGGCTGGACGCTGGATCTCGGCTCGCGCCGTCTGACGTCGCCGCAGGGCGAGGAGGTCGAGCTGTCGACCGGCGAATATGACCTGCTGCTGGCTTTCGCCACCCATCCGCGGCGCGTGCTGAGCCGCGACCAGTTGCTCGATCTGGCGCGCGGCCGCACGGCGGCGCCGTTCGACCGCAGCGTCGACATCCAGGTCATGCGCCTGCGGCGCAAGATCGAGGCCGATCCCAAGGAGCCCCGTCTGATCAAGACGGTCCGCGGCGGCGGATATATGTTCGCCGCCGAGGTGACGAATTGACCGACTCCGTCTGGCGGCGCCTTCTTCCCCAGACCCTGGTCGGACGCACGCTGCTGGTGCTGCTGACGGCGCTGGTCATTACCCAAGGTGCGGGCATCGTCCTGTTCCTGGTGGTGCATAAGGAGCAGGCGGCGCTGCTCGACAGCCGCCAGACCGCCGAACGCATCGCCTCGATCGTCCAGCTGATCGAGCAGACTCCGTCCGATGAACGCGGCCGCCTGGCGCGGGGGCTCGACCGGCCCGGCCTCAAGATCGGCTGGGGCAAGGCGCCGATCCTGGCGCCGGGCGCCAAATATCTGGTCGACAGCCAGCTCGAAATCGAGCTCAGCCGCCGTCTGCCGGGCCGCGTCCTGCATGCCGGCCTGCGGACCCCGTCGCCCAATCAGGACAGCGGGCCGCAGCAGGGCGCGGGCTTCGGCAATCGCGGTGCGCCGACGGTACAGGCGGCGATCACGCTGGAAGACGGCACCTGGCTCAATTTCGTCATTCCGCTGCCCGATGATCATCTGTGGCGGCCGCATCCTTACTGGCCGCTCGGCGTCGGCCTGGTGGTGGTGGTCGTGCTGTGCGTGGTGCTGGTGCGCCATGCGGTGCGCCCGCTGAACGTGCTGGCCAAGGCCGCCGACCGCCTGGGCCGCGACGTGTTGGCGCCGCCGGTCGAGATTCGCGGTCCCAGGGAAGTGATGACGGCGGCCAACGCCTTCAACCGCATGCAGGCGCGCCTGCGCCGCTTCATCGAGGATCGCACCCAGATGATCGCGGCGATCAGCCACGATCTGCGTACTCCGATCACCCGCCTCAAGCTGCGCGCGGAATTCATCGAAGATGACGAGCAGCGCCTGAAGATCCTGGCCGATCTCGACGAGATGGAGGCGATGATCTCCTCGACCCTGGCCTTCGCCCGCGACGATTCGGCGCGCGAGACCAAGGTGCCGGTCGATCTGGTCGGCGTGCTGGTCGATCTGTGCGACCAGTTCAGCGTGTCGTTCGACGGGCCGGACGAGCTGGAGATGACGCTGGGCACCAATGGGGTGAAGCGCGCCTTCGCCAATCTGATCGAGAATGCCTGCAAATATGGCGGCGGCGGCCGAGTCGCCCTTCGTATCGACGGCGACATGGTGGCGGTAACCATCGAGGATGACGGGCCGGGCATTCCGGTCGCGGAGCTGGAAAATGTGTTCGCGCCGTTCTACCGCGTCGAGAGTTCGCGCAACCGTGAGACGGGCGGCACCGGGCTGGGGTTGGCGGTGGCCCGCTCGGCGATCCGCGGCAATGGCGGCGACGTGACGCTGGCCAACCGCACCGGCGGCGGATTGACCGTCACCGTCACCCTGCCGCTTTGATACCAGGTCCTGGGGATTCTCGGAAAAGCTGTAAAAGACGACGCTGGCAGGACTTCTCAACCCTGTCAGCGAGGCATGTCATGCCCTTCAAATTCCAGGTTCAACCCCATACCGGCCCCGACTCCAAGCTCTGCGGCTTCTATGCGCTGTATCATTTCACCGATGGCGCGGTGACCCGGCAGGCCTATATCGACAAGGCCACCCAGCACTACATGGCGCCGCCGCTCGGCATGACCCAGCCGGATGCGCTAAACATGGTGATGGACGGCAACGACCCTTCGGTCTTTTCGGTGTTCGGCTTGACCCACACCGACGAAAAGACCCTGGAAACCAAGGGTCTGGGCATCATCGCGAATATTTCGACCGGACATTTCTTCGCGGTCCGCAAAGAAGGGGCGCAGTGGGTCAGTTATGACAGCTACAACCACACGGCCCCGAAAGCCTATCCGACCCTGGCGGCCCTGAAGGCCGCCGAATTCCCCGGCAATTTCCAGATCTGGACCTGACGGAGGTTCAGTGCGTCTGCTTGGTCAGCGCGTCGGGCTGGGCCTTGGCGGTTTCGGCCGCTTTGGCCTCCGCCTTGGCGGTGGAGGGCTTGGCCTCGCTCTTGGCCTTGGGCTTCTTGGCGGCGGCGAGGTCGCGCTTCAGCTTCTCGTCGTAATCCTCGATCAGATCGGCGGGCAGGCGCTTCTTCAGGGCGGCGATGGCGATCTTCGGCTCGAAGGCGACATCCTGCTCTTCCAGTTCGACCGGATCGCCCTGATCGGCGCGGCGATACCAGTAATAGGCCTCACCCTCATTGATCTTGACACCCCAGCCGGCCTCGTAAGCCGCGGCCAGCATATATTGTCCGGCCGGATTGCCGTGCTGAGCGGCCTTCTTCAGCCAGGTCACGCTTTCGGTGGCGTTGCGCGGAACGCCGCGGCCGCGCAACAGCATGCGGCCGATGGCATATTCGGCGTCCGACTGCGTGCCGGCGGTGGCCGCCTTGTGATAGAGGTCGAAGGCGCGCGACAGGTCCTTGGCGCCGGCCTGGCCGGTCTCGTACATCAGGCCGAGGGCATACAGCGCGTCGGGGTTGTTATTGTCGGCGGCCTTTTCGTACCAGGATTTGGCGGCGCCGAAATCCGCGCCGCCAGCCAATCCGAACTGAGCCAGGTAACCAAGCGAATATTGGCTGCGCGCGTCATTGGCGTCGGCGCCCTTCTGCCAGGCGGCCTGGGCGCCGGCATAGTCGCCCGAGTCGAAAGCCTTCTGCCCGTCCTCGTATTGCGCCAGCACCGGCAGCGGCCCGAGCAGCAACAGCACGCAAAGCGACAGCAATGATGGCGTGACTCTGATCATGGCTCACTTATAACCCTCGTATAGGACCGAGTCACGGTTGCGATTCCTTGGAGGGGGGCTGACTTCACCTTTCCGCGGAAACCCTGGCGGATCGCGATCCGTCTAATCTGTGATTTCGATCACATCAATCTATTGCATTTATCCATAAATGCGGTGTAAATGGGTTTGGGGAAGTAAAAAAGTTTGGGGGAACAAGGTTTGCATCTGCGTTTCCGGCTCTTAGCAGCCCTGGTGTTGGCAATGGGGATGTTGCTCGCACCTAAAGCTCAGGCAGTGCAGTGCGTCACCTACGCTCGGGACTCTTCCGGTATCGGCCTCAAGGGCGACGCATGGACCTGGTGGGTTTCCGCCGCCGGCCAATATGAACGCGGTCAGAAGCCGCGCGCCGGCTCCGTCATCGTCTTCAAGAAGCACGGCTCGATGCGCCACGGCCATGTCGCGGTGGTGAGCGAGATCGTCAATTCCCGCAAGGTGCTGGTCGACCACGCCAATTGGGCGCCGCAGCGCGGCCATGGCCGCGGCGAAGTCACCACCCGGGTGATGATGGTCGATGTTTCGCCCCACAATGACTGGACCCAGGTGCGCGTGTGGCACGAAGCCGCCGACGAGATGGGCCAGCGCGTCTATCCGACCTACGGTTTCATCTATGCCAAGGCGGGGGCCAAGCCCAAGACCGAAGAGATCCGCCAGGCCAATGCGCCGGCCGCCGAGCCGGAACTCGATTTCGCCGTCGAGAATGCCGCCGCCGCCCTGCCGGGCATGGGGCCGCTGCTGACGCCGCTGGCCGCCGGTAATCTTCTCCCCGCCGAGCCAGGCTTCGCGCAGTAATCGAAAGTTGCGTTGGTGAGAAAAATTCGCGCCCAAGTTTTGTTTTTCAGTCCTGGCGCTATTTTTTGACATTGCGGCGCAATTTTATTGTGTGTTTCCTGTTGTCATGCCCTGTTTTAACGCGTAACCACGAAGATCCGTGGGTGCTGTGAACCTGGATCACTGATGGTTTCGCGCGTTTCGTCGATCAGACCCTTTTCCTCGGACATTTTTGTTCGTCAGACGGCGCCTGGGATGATTCTCAGCGACGGCCACACGGTGCGTTTCGTCAATCAGGCTGGACTGCGCCTGCTGGGCGCGCCCAATCTCTCTTCCGTTATCGGCCGCTCGCTGGCCGATTTCTTCCCGAGCGGCGCGCCGCAGGGCTGGACCGACAGTGCCCGGCCCGCGCGTCATGTGTGGAGCGGGCTCGATGGCCGCACCCTCGACGTCGCCCTGGCGGTGACGCATCTCTCCGATCGTGACGCCGGGCTGGTCATCGAGGTTCATGACGCCGCGTCCACCGATCATGTCGAAAGCGCCGTGGCGCTGGCCCGTTCGCAGCTGCATCGGCGCGGCGCCGGGCGGCGCGACGCCGGCACCGGCGTTCCGGCGATCCAGGAAGCGGTGGTCGGGGTCGATCAGGCCGGCCATATCGTCTTCTCCTGCGGTGCCACCGAGGCGCTGACCGGCTGGACCGAGGAGGAGCTGATCGGCGCCGAGATCGAGACGGCGCTGATGAAGAACCCCGAAAGCCCGCCCGGCGACCATCAGCGCCTGTTCGACATCCTGCGCGAAGCGGATGGCTGGCGGCAGGGCGGAGCGATGGAACTGATCGTCTGGCGCCGGGATGGTTCCTCCTTTCCGGTCGAGCTGGCCATCGTGCCGGTCGAGATGACCGAGACCGGCAGCGGCGCGGTCTTCCTGTTCCGTGATTTGTCCGTCGAGAAACATACCGAGGACCGGCTGCGCCTGGCCTCCGCGGTGTTCGACAATGCCGCCGAAGGCATCGCCGTGCTCGACGCCAATTTCCGCGTGACCACCGTCAATCCCGCCTTCACCTCGGTTACCGGCTTCCAGCTGGCCGACGTGCTGGGGCGCCGGCCCTTCTTCCTGACCAGCACCGCCACCGACGGCGAACTGGTCGACGAGATCTGGACCGCGATCCGCCAGAACGGCCGCTGGGAAAGCGAGCATTGGAGCGCCCGCAAGGACGGGCAGGAATATGCGGTGTGGCTGTCGATCTCGGCCACCACCGACGAATTGGGCACGATCAGCCAATATGCGGTGGTGTTTTCGGACATCACCCAGCGCAAGCGCGACGAAGAGCGCATCCGCTATCAGGCCACCTATGACGCCCTGACCGGCCTGCCCAACCGCTCGCTGTTCATGGACCGGCTCTCGGTCGCCCTGCATCAGGCGCAGCGCAACGGCCAGCGCGTCGGGCTGATGTTCATCGATCTCGACGGCTTCAAGCTGATCAACGACACGCTGGGCCACGATGTCGGCGACGAGCTGCTCAAGGAAGTGGCGCAGCGCCTGCTGGTCTGCGTGCGGCAGGGCGACACGGTGACCCGCTTCGGCGGCGACGAATTCACCATCATCATGCCGGACCTCGGCGAGATGCGGAACGTGCTGGCGATAGCGCACCGGATCATCGATACGCTGAAGCTGCCCTTCATGCTGCAGGGAACCGAGGCCTATATCTCGGCCTCGATCGGCATCACCAGTTTCCCCGACGACGCGCAGACGGTGCAGGCGCTGCTGAAGAATGCCGATGCCGCCATGTACCGCGCCAAGGAAACCGGGAAAGCCAATTTCCAGTTCTACACCCACGGGCTGGATGCCGAGAGCACGGCGCGGCTGACCATCAAGAACGGCTTGTCCAAGGCGCTGGAGCGTCAGGAATTCGAGCTGCTCTACCAGCCCAAATGCGATGTCGCCACCGGCCGCCTGACCGGCGCCGAGGCGCTGCTGCGCTGGCGCAGCGCCGAACTCGGCCAGATGCTGCCGGCCACCTTCATTCCGGTGCTGGAAGAGACCGGCCTGATCGAGCAGGTCGGCGACTGGGTGCTGGAAACCGCCTGCCACCAGCATAAATTGTGGCGCGATGCCGGCTATGGCCATATGCGCGTCGCCGTCAATCTCTCGGTGCGCCAGCTGCGCCAGGGAGGCAATTTGGTCAGGACGGTCGAGAACCTGCTCAGCCGCTATTCGATCGACCCGTCGGGTCTCGAGCTGGAAATCACCGAGAGCATGATTCTCACGGACACCGAGAACTCGGTGGCGGTGCTGAAGGAATTGTTCGACATGGGCGTCCATCTGACCATGGACGATTTCGGCACCGGCTATTCGTCGCTGAGCTATCTCAAGCGGTTCCCGCAGAACACCATCAAGATCGACCGCAGTTTCGTGAACGATATCGCGGTGGACCCGGACGATCTGGAAATCATCCGCACCATCATCAATATGGGCCATTCCCTGCGCCGGCGCGTGGTTGCCGAGGGCGTCGAGACCGAAGCACAGCGGCAATTGCTACATCATCTGCGCTGCGACGAGATGCAGGGCTTCCTGCTCAGTCCGCCGGTGCCGGCCTCGAAGATCGACGAAATGCTGGCTTCCACCCGGCACGGCAACGAAGCTTAAGTCGTTTTCCAGTTCGCTTCGGCGGAGCCCAGTTGTGAGGCCGGGTGATCCCACCGCATCGGAGCTCCCGTAATGTGGGCAGGCGGGAGCAGGCGCTTGGCCGGTCCCCAGTCGGTGGTTTCCAGCCGGGCATTCCAATCGGATTCGTCGGCTGAGAAAGGCGCGCCGCGCTCTCCAGATCCGCCCTCGGTCAGGAGACGGGCAGTGCGGGCCAGCGATAGGCGGGCGGAGGCTGCGCCCCTTCCTTCCTGTCGTGAGTTCAGCGCATGGACGGCGGCGGCGGCCATCAGATAGCCGGTCGCATGATCGAGCGCCTGGACGGGCAGGGGCGTCGGGCGTTCGCGCCCAAGCATGGTCATGCCGGTTTCGGCGATCCCGGAACTCATCTGCACAAGACTGTCGAAGCCGCGCCGGCCGCGCCAGGGGCCGCTCCAGCCATAGGCATCGAGGCAGATGTCGATCAGTCCCGGATTGAGCGTGCGGCGGATCGCTTCGCCATAACCCAGCGCGTCGAGGGCGCCCGGGCGATAGCCATGCACCAGGATGTCCGCCTCGGCCAGCAGAGTCTCGAACCGGGTTCGGTCCTCGCGCTTTTCCAGATCGAGCCGGGCGCAATGTTTTCCGAGAGTGATTTCCGGAATGACTGCGCCTTCATCCCAGCCCGGCGGATCGATGCGCAGGATATCCGCGCCATATCCGGCGAGAAAACGGGTCGCCACCGGCCCGGCCAGGATGCGCGTCAGGTCGAGCACTCGGATGCCGTCCAGCGGACGCTCCGCCCGCGGTCGCCAGGATGCCCCCGGCGCCTGATAGGGCGTGAAGGCGATCAGCGGCTCGGCGGCGACGGCAGCGCCCTGGGGGTGGGTTGTCCAATCGGCGCTGGACCGCATCGCGGCGGCACAGCCTCCGGCTTCGACGATGCGCGATTCGAGTTCGTCCTTGGCCCAGCCCGCGACAGCGGCGGCTACGGCGCCCCGTTCGGCGGGGACATCCAGCACGGCGAGGGCCGCCTCACGATGCCGGGGGGCGTTGGTATGCAATCTTATCCAGCCGTCTGCGGTGGGATAATCGCCGGCGACCGGGTCCCACAGCGGCGGCGGCTCCCATCCTTCCGGCCTGATCGACCAGCCGAACCAGAGCGAAGCGAGGCGGGCATCCACCGTGACGGCGGGGGCTCCTTCGATCAGGCGCGAGACCGCCAGACAGGCGGCTCCGATCGAGGCCGCGGCGAGATCGGTGACGGGATAAACCGAAGGGAGCGCGTCGTTTCCGATGAAGCCGATCCGGTCCGCCATCGAGGGTGGCTCATCGAGGGCGGCGGCGATGGCAGCGAGGAACTGCCGGGCAGCGGCGAACATCCGTGCTCCTATGATATCGTTGTCATGGCAGAGTAGCAGACGCCGCGCTTGCATTGCGGGATGAATTGGCCCAAAAGGCTGTCGAAATTCCCCTGCGAGGACCTCAGCCGATGACCGTCGTTTCCACCGTGTCCGCCCGCGACATGGCTAATGCCATCCGTTTTCTGGCCGCCGACGCGGTGCAAAAGGCCAATTCCGGCCATCCCGGCATGCCGATGGGCATGGCCGACGTCGCCACCGTGCTGTTCTCGCGCTTTCTGAAGTTCGACGCCAAGGACCCCCATTGGGCCGACCGCGACCGCTTCATCCTGTCGGCCGGCCACGGCTCGATGCTGCTGTACGCGCTCGCCTATCTGACCGGCTATGAAGACGTCGATATCGAGCAGATCAAGAATTTCCGCCAGCTCGGTTCGCGCACCGCCGGCCATCCGGAATATGGCCATGTCGCCATCGCCGAGACCACCACCGGCCCGTTGGGCCAGGGCATCGCCAATTCGGTCGGTTTCGCGCTCGGTGAACGCATGCTGGCCAGCCAGTTCGGTTCGGACGTGGTCGAGCACCACACCTATGTGATCGCCGGCGACGGCTGCCTGATGGAAGGCATCAGCCAGGAAGCGATTTCGCTGGCCGGCCATCTGAAGCTCAACAAGCTGATCGTCCTGTGGGACGACAACGAGATCTGCATCGACGGCTCGACCTCGCTGACCACCAGCGACGACCAGCTGGCCCGTTTCCGCGCCTCCGGCTGGAAGGCCCTGCGCGTCGACGGTCACGATCACGAGGCGATCGCCACCGCCATCGCCGACGCCAAGACCTCGGATCGTCCGACCCTGATCGCCTGCAAGACCGTGATCGGCTTCGGCGCCCCGACCAAGGCCGGTTCGGAAAAGACCCACGGCGCCCCGCTGGGTGCCGAGGAACTGGCCGGCGCCCGCGAAAAGCTGGGCTGGACCGCGCCCGCTTTCGAGGTTCCCGCCGAGATCCTGGCCGCCTGGCGCGCCGCCGGTTCGCGCGGCGCCGAGGCCCGTCAGGCCTGGCTGGGCCGCGTCGCCAAGATGGAAGCCGGCCGCCGCGCCGAGTTCGAGCGCCGCATCGAAGGCCGCCTGCCGGCCGGCTGGCACCAGTCCGCCGCCGCCTTCAAGGATAAGGTGATCGGCGAGAAGCCCAGCTGGGCCTCGCGCAAATCCTCGCTGGAAGCCCTGGAAGTGCTGACCGCGTCGATCCCCGAGCTGATCGGCGGCTCGGCCGATCTGACCCATTCCAACTTCACCATCACCAAGGCGACCGCGCCGGTGACGCCGGACGACGTGTCGGGACGCTACATCCATTACGGTGTGCGCGAGCATGGCATGGCGGCCCTGATGAACGGCCTGGCCCTGCATGGCGGCTTCATCCCCTATGGCGGCACCTTCCTGGTGTTCACCGATTATCTGCGCCCCAGCCTGCGCATGTCGGCGCTGATGGGTCTGCGCGTCCTCTATGTGATGACCCATGATTCCATCGGCCTCGGCGAGGATGGTCCGACCCATCAGCCGGTCGAGCATCTGGCGTCCCTGCGCGCCATGCCCAACCTGTGGGTGTTCCGTCCGGCCGATGCGGTCGAGATGATGGAAGCCTATGAGCTGTCGTTGGAGCGCACCGACGGTCCCAGCCTGTTCAGCCTGTCGCGCCAGAATCTGCCGACGGTCCGCAAGTCGGCCGCCGAGAATTTGACCGCCAAGGGCGGTTATGTTCTGGAAGAAGCCAAGGGCGAGCGTAAGGTCACCCTGATCGCCACCGGCTCCGAGGTCGCCATCGCTTTGGCCGCCCGTGATCTTTTGCAGGCCGAAGGCATCGGCGCCGCCGTAATCTCGATGCCCTGCACCGAGCTGTTCGACGCGCAGGACAAGGCCTACAAGGCGTCTGTGCTGGGTTCGGGCCTCAAGGTTGCCGTCGAGGCGGCCGCGACCTATGGCTGGGAGCGCTATGTCGGGCATGACGGGATCGTGGTAGGCTTGCCGTCCTTCGGTGCCTCGGGCCCGGCCGACAAGGTCTATGCCCATTTCGGCATCACGGCGGGTGATATCGCCAAGGCGGCGAAAGCCGCCCTCTAAGGCCTCAAGCAACAAGGGAGATACAAATGGCCATCGCATCCTTGCGTCAGTTGTTGGATCACGCGGCGGAACATGGCTACGGCCTGCCCGCCTTCAACATCAACAATATGGAGCAGATGCTGGCCATCATGGCGGCCGCCAAGAAGACCGACAGCCCGGTCATCCTGCAGGCCAGCCGCGGCGCGCGGTCCTATGCCAACGATCTGGTGCTGAAGCATCTGATCCAGGCCGCCGCCGAGATGTATCCCGACATTCCGCTGTGTATGCACCAGGACCATGGCAATGGCCCTGAGACCTGTCTCTCGGCCATCGCCAACGGCTTCTCCTCGGTGATGATGGACGGCTCGCTCAAGGAAGACGCCAAGACCCCGGGCGACTGGGATTACAATGTCGGCGTCACCCACAAGGTCTCCGAGCTGGCCCACATGGTCGGCGTCTCGGTCGAGGGTGAGCTGGGTGTGCTCGGCTCGCTGGAGACCGGCATGGGCGACAAGGAAGACGGCCATGGCTTCGAGGGCAAGCTCGACCACTCCCAGCTGCTGACCGATCCCGACCAGGCCGTCGATTTCGTGCGCGAGACCAAGGTCGACGCGCTCGCCATCGCCATGGGCACCTCGCATGGCGCCTACAAATTCAGCCGCAAGCCGACCGGCGACATCCTGGCGATGAACGTGATCAAGGAGATCCATCGCCGCCTGCCGACCACGCACCTGGTGATGCATGGTTCGTCGTCGGTGCCGCAGGATCTGCAGGACATCATCAACGAATATGGCGGCGAGATGCCGCAGACTTTCGGTGTGCCGATCGAAGAGATCCAGCAGGGCATCAAGCACGGCGTGCGCAAGGTCAATATCGACACCGATTGCCGCATGGCCATCACCGGCCAGATCCGCAAGGTGCTGACCGAGAAGAAGGCCGAGTTCGACCCGCGCGCCTATCTGAAGCCGGCCATGGCCGCCATGCAGAAGCTGTGCGAAGAGCGCTACGAACAGTTCGGCGCCGCCGGCATGGCTTCGAAGATCAAGGTCGTGCCGCTGAGCGAGATGGCCAAGCGCTATAAGAGCGGTTCGCTCGATCCGAAGATCAATTGATCATGGTCAAGATCGCTCCCTCGATCCTCTCCGCCGACTTCGCCAAGCTGGGCGAGGAGGTTCGCGCCATCGATGTGGCGGGGGCGGACTATATCCATGTCGACGTGATGGACGGGCATTTCGTGCCCAACCTGACCATCGGCCCGATGGTGGTCAAAGCCCTGCGCAAGCACACGGCCAAGACCTTCGACGTTCATCTGATGATCGAGCCGGTCGATCCCTACATACAGGCCTTCGTCGAGGCCGGCTCGGACATCGTCACCATCCATGCCGAGGCGTCGAAGCATCTCGACCGCTCGCTGGCGCTGATCAAGTCGCTGGGCGCCAAGGCCGGCGTGTCGCTGAACCCGGCGACGCCGGAAAGCGTGCTGGAATACGTCCTCGACAAGATCGACCTGATTCTCGTGATGTCGGTCAATCCCGGCTTCGGCGGGCAGAGCTTCATTCCCTCGGCCATCGAAAAGATTAAGAAAATCTCTGCGATGATCGGAAATCGCCCGATCGAGATCGAGGTGGATGGCGGCGTGGTGCCCGACAACGCCAGGAAACTGGTCGATGCCGGGGCCCATGTCCTGGTCGCGGGAAGCGCGGTTTTCCGCACTCCCGACTATGCCGGGAACATCCGCGCCCTAAGGGCCTGAGGCCCTTAGGATTCTTACGACGCTTCCGCTCCGCTCCAGCGAAGGCTCAGGCGCCGCTCGGGCTTAGGGTTTTGGAGCGTAGGGCGCTCCAAAACCGTCGGTGAACCCGACCTATACGTCCGGGTTAACTGTAACAGAACTTTCATCCCATTGTCACACAACGGGGCTATTGTCTGGCGCGCGGCCTGGGCAGCATACCGCCGCATTTTATCTTATGTGGAGAGGCTCCCCATGTTCAGGAAGACCCTTGTCGCCGCCGTGGCTTTCGCCGCCGTGGCCAGCGGCGCTCAGGCGCGCGATCAGATCCGTATCGTCGGCTCCTCGACGGTGTACCCGTTCGCGACCGCTGTGGCCGAGCAGTTCGGCAAGACCTCGGGCTTCAAGACCCCGGTCGTCGAGAGCACCGGTACGGGCGGCGGCATGAAGCTGTTCTGCGCCGGCGCCGACGAGAACACTCCTGACATCGTCAACGCGTCGCGCCGCATCGAAAAGTCGGAAGTCGACGCCTGCGCCGCCAACGGCGTCAAGGACATCACCGAGATCGTCATCGGCTATGACGGCATCGTCATCGCCAATGCCAAGTCCGGTCCGAAGTTCGCCCTGACCAAGGAGCAGATCTACAAGGCCGCCGCCAAGCAGGTGGTCAAGGACGGCAAGCTGGTCGCCAACCCGTACAACAAGTGGAGCGACATCGATCCTTCGCTGCCGAAGGAAGACATCGTCCTCTACGTGCCGGCGCCGAACCATGGCACCCGCGACGCCTTCAACGAGCTGGTGATGGACCCGGCCTGCCTGGGCCAGCCGGAGATCAAGGCGCTCGACAAGGCCGCCGCCAAGGCCGCCTGTGAAACCGCCCGTGAGGACGGCGCCTTCATCGACGTGACTGAGAACTACACCGTCACCCTGCAGAAGATGATCACCCAGCCCTACTCGGTCGGCGTGACCACCTTCTCCTACCTCGACCAGAACGGCGACAAGATCCAGGCCGCCACCATCGACGGCCAGGTCCCGACCTACGAGAACATCGCCTCGTCGAAATATCCAGTGTCGCGTCCGCTGTTCTTCTACGTCAAGAAGAGCCATGTCGGCGCCATCCCCGGCATCAAGGAATACATCGCCGAGTTCACCTCGGAAAAGGCCTGGGGCAAGAACGGCTATCTGGCCGAAAAGGGCCTGATCGTCAGCCCGGACGCCCAGCGTAAGTCCGAAGCGGCCAAGGGCAAGTCCCTGACCAACCTGACGATGTAATGTCGATCCGCCCGGCGGCGTAACCCGCCGGGCGGTCCTTCTTTACGGACCCGGTGCGACCTTATGCAGTTCCTTACTCTCGTCCTCGCTTTGCTGCTGATCTCCGCGATGGTTTATCGCCTGGGAGCCCGACAGGCCGTGCGCCTGGGCGGCGGCGCCAAGGGCGGACTGCACTCGCTGCCATCCTATTACGGTTACTATGTCGCGCTGTGGTGCGGCATCCCGGCGCTGATCCTGGCCGCGGGCTGGATGATCTTCTCGCCGCTGATCCTGAAATCCCTGGTGCTCGATACCCTGCCGCCCGATACGCTGACGCTGCCGGCGGCGCGCCTGTCGCTGCTGATGAACGAAGTCAAGCAGATGGCGGCCAGCGGCGATTATCGCTTCGCCTCGGACGATGTGGCGCGCGGCGCCGCCGAACGCTATCACTCCTTGCGCACCATCAGCTTCGCCGCCATGACCGTGGCCGCGCTCTCCACCGCCCTGATCGGCGCCTGGTGGGGCATGCGCCGGGTCTCGCCGAAGCTGCGCGCGCGCAACGCCGTCGAAGGCATGGTAACCCTGTTCCTGATCGCCAGCTCGACGGTCGCCATCTTCACCACCATCGGCATCGTGCTGTCGCTGCTGTTCGAGAGCCTGCGCTTCTTCGCCAAGATCCCGATCACCGACTTTCTGTTCGGCCTGAACTGGAGCCCGCAGACCGCGATGCGCGCCGATCAGGTCGGCTCGTCGGGCGCGTTCGGCGCCGTGCCGCTGTTCACCGGCACCCTGCTGATCAGCGTCATCGCGATGATCGTGGCCGTGCCGGTCGGGCTGCTGTCCGCCATCTATATGGCCGAATACGCCCATCCGAAGTTCCGCGCCGTCGCCAAGCCGCTGCTGGAAATCCTGGCCGGCATCCCGACCGTGGTTTACGGCTTCTTCGCGGTGCTGACCGTCGCCCCGGCCCTGCGCGGCCTGGGCGGGTCGCTCGGCTTCAACATCTCGGCGGAAAGCGCTCTGTCGACCGGCATCGTAATGGGGGTGATGATCATCCCCTTCATTTCCTCGCTGTCGGACGACGTCATCAGCGCCGTCCCCGACGCGCTGCGACATGGCTCCTACGGTCTGGGCGCCACCCATTCGGAGACCATCCGCCAGGTGGTGCTGCCGGCCGCTCTGCCCGGCATCGTCGGCGGTGTGCTGCTGGCCGTCTCGCGCGCGATCGGCGAAACCATGATCGTGGTGATGGCCGCCGGCCTGTCGGCGCATCTCACCGCCAATCCCTTCCAGTCGGTGACCACGGTGACGGTGCAGATCGTCACCCTGCTGGTCGGCGACCAGGAATTCGACAGCCCCAAGACCTTGTCGGCCTTCGCCCTCGGCCTGGTGCTGTTCTGCGTCACCCTCGCACTCAACGTCGTGGCCCTGAATGTCGTCAGAAAATACCGGGAAAAATATGACTGAGCTCAGCATGACCCAGTCTGCTCACCCCAAGGTCGGCACCACCGGCGCCGACGCCGAGAAGCGTCTGAAAGCCCGTTACCGGGCCGAGAAGCGCTTCCGCGCCTATGGCCTGGTCTCGATCGCCATCGCCCTGCTGTTCCTGGCAGTGCTGCTCGCCAGCATCATCGCCAAGGGGGCGTCGGCCTTCACCCAGACCTTCATCGAGCTGCCGGTGACCTTCGACGCCGAGACCATCGACCCGGATGGCTCGCGCGAGCACAGCGCCCTGTCGGCGGCGGATTACCGCACGCTGATCAATGCCGCGCTGGAGAAGAAGTTCCCCGAGATCGCCGGCGACCGCACCGCCAAGCGCGATGTGCAGAGGCTGGTCAGCCAGGGCGCCGAACTCGAACTGCGCAAGATGGTTCTGGCCGATCCCAAGATCATCGGCACCAGCGCCGAGATCTGGCTGCCGGCTTCCTCGGCCGCCGATCAGGTGCTGAAGGGCAACGCCGCCCATGACGAATCGAGCGGCCTGTCCGAGGGGGCGCTGGCCAAGCTGGACCTGCTGAAGGCGGCCGGGACTCTGAAGCGCCGCTTCAACACCTATCTGTTCACCAACGGCGACTCGCGCCAGCCGGAACTGGCCGGCCTGATCGGCGCGGTGGTCGGCTCGTTCTATTCGCTGGCCATCACCATCGCCCTGTCCTTCCCGCTCGGCGTCGCGGCGGCGGTCTATCTCGAGGAATTCGCCTCGAAGAACCGCTGGACCGACCTGATCGAGGTGAACATCAACAATCTGGCTGCCGTGCCCTCGATCGTGTTCGGTCTGCTGGCGCTGGAGATCTTCCTCAATGTGCTGGGCCTGCCGCGTTCGGCCCCGCTGGTGGGCGGTCTGGCGCTGACGCTGGTCAGTCTGCCGACCATCATCATCTCGGCCCGTGTCGCGCTGAAAGCGGTGCCGCCGTGGATTCGCGAAGCGGCCCAGGGTCTGGGCGCGTCGCGTCAGCAGATGGTGATGCATCATGTGCTGCCGCTGGCCATGCCCGGCATCCTGACCGGCACCATCATCGCCATGGCCCGCGCCATCGGCGAATCGGCGCCGCTGCTGATGATCGGCATGGTCGCCTTCGTGGTCGACATTCCGGCCACGCCGGTCGACCCGGCCACCGCTCTGCCGGTGCAGGTCTATCTGTGGGCGGCCAGCCCGGAACGCGCCTTCGTCGAGCGGACCTCGGCGGCGATCCTGGTGCTGCTGGCCTGCCTGGCGGTGATGAACGCCACCGCTATTTATCTTCGTAAAAAATTCGAACGCCGTTGGTGAGAGAGATGAGCATGATCAGCGAAGCCCAATCGACCACTCCCGCCAGCCGTCCTGCCAGCGACGCGGTGAAGATGCGCGCCACCGGCGCCAACGTCTATTACGGCGAGAAGCACGCCCTCAAAGAGGTCAATCTCGAGATCAAGTCGCATGAAGTGACCGCGCTGATCGGCCCGTCGGGCTGCGGCAAGTCGACCTTCCTGCGCTGCCTGAACCGCATGAATGATCTGATCGAGGGCGCCCGCGTCACCGGCGAGATCCTGCTCGACGGCCATGACATCTATGACAAGGACCTCGACGTGGTGCATCTGCGCGCCCGGGTCGGCATGGTGTTCCAGAAGCCGAATCCGTTCCCCAAGTCGATCTATGACAACATCGCCTATGGCCCGCGCATCCACGGCCTGGCGAAGTCGGGCCCGGATCTCGACGAGATCGTGATTTCGAGCCTCGAGCGCGCCGGCCTCTATGCCGAGGTCAAGGACCGCCTCAACGAGCCGGGCACCGGCCTGTCGGGCGGCCAGCAGCAGCGCCTCTGCATCGCCCGCGCCATCGCGGTCAGCCCGGAAGTGATCCTGATGGACGAGCCCTGTTCGGCGCTCGACCCGATCGCCACCGCCAAGGTGGAGGAGCTGATCGACGAACTGCGCGAGAACTTCACCATCGTCATCGTTACCCACTCGATGCAGCAGGCCGCCCGCGTTTCGCAGCGCACCGCCTTCTTCCATCTCGGCGAGCTGGTCGAAGTCGGCGCCACCGAGAAGATCTTCACCAACCCCCAGCACAAGCTGACCCAGGGTTACATTACCGGCCGCTTCGGCTGAGGGACGAAACGCGATGAACGGCGAGCATACCGTACGCTCCTACGACGAGGAGCTGTCCTATCTGAACAACCTGATCGCCCGCATGGGCGGTCTGGCCGAGGCGCAGCTGGACGGCGCGCTGCAGGCCCTGGTGCGCCGCGACAGCGATCTGGCCAGCCGCATCGTCGCGGCCGACGCCAAGGTCGACGAGCTGGAACAGGAAGTCCACGCCTTCACCGTGCGCCTGCTGGCCCTGCGCCAGCCGATGGCCCAGGATCTGCGCGCCATCGTCGGCTCGCTGAAGGTGTCGGGCGACCTGGAGCGTATCGCCGATTATGCCGCCAACGCCGCCAAGCGCGTGCTGGTCCTCAATACCCTGCCGCCGGCCAAGCCGGTTTCGGGCATTCCGCGTCTGGCGCGCCTGGTGCAGCAGATCCTCAAGGACGTGCTGGACAGCTTCGTCGAGCAGGATGTCGAGCGGGCGACCAAGGTGTGGGCGCAGGACGAGGAGGTGGACGAGATGTACACCGGCCTGTTCCGCGAACTGATCACCTACATGATGGAGGATGCGCGCAACATTACCGCCTGCATCCATCTGATGTTCATCGCCAAGAACATCGAGCGTATCGGCGACCATGCGACCAACATCGCCGAGACCATTCATTTCAATGTCAAAGGCGTGCCGATCCGAGAAGCGCGCCCCAAGGGTGAAAGCGTAATTCTGCCCGAAGCCAAAGCTGAATGATGGGGACTGGTATGGATCGTGAGACTGCTGCCAAGCCGCTGGTGATGATCGTCGAGGACGAGCCGTCGCTGGTGACCATGCTGCGCTACAACATGGAGAAGGAGGGGTTCCGCGTCTGCGAGGCGATGGACGGCGAAGAAGCGCTGACCCTGCTGGCCGAGCGCAATCCTGACCTCGTGGTGCTGGACTGGATGCTGCCGATCATGTCGGGCATCGAGGTGTGCCGCCAGATCCGCCGCAAGCCGCGCACCCGCGATTTGCCGGTGATCATGCTGACCGCCCGCGGCGAGGAAGGCGACAAGGTTCGCGGCCTCAATACCGGCGCCGACGATTACCTGACCAAGCCTTTCAGCCTGCCCGAGCTGATGGCCCGCGTGCGCGCTTTGCTGCGCCGCGTCCGCCCCAGCCAGAACAAGGGCGTGCTGGAATATGAGACCATCGCCATGGATCTCGCCGCCCACCGCGTCACCCGCGGCGGCCGCCATGTTCATCTCGGCCCGACCGAGTTCCGCCTGCTGCAGTTCCTGCTGCAGCATCCGGGCTGCGTCTTCTCGCGCGAGGAACTGCTGAACGCGGTGTGGGGCCCCGACATCTATGTCGAGCCGCGCACCGTCGACGTGCATATCCGCCGCCTGCGCAAGGCGCTGAACGGCGAAGAGGATGCCGACATCATCCGCACCGTCCGCGCTGCCGGTTACGCGCTGGACGTGGAGGAAGCGGTCGCCTGAAGTCCCTGCCTCCGCGCGTGTAACTTAACTTTCACGTGGCTGCCACAAAACGGCAGCCCCGTGAGAGTAGAATGCGCGAAATAGGATAGGTGACTGATATGCGTGACGATTTCGCTGCCCTCGACCTGTTCACCGCCGCCGGCAAGAAGGCGCGCAAGAAACTGCTGGGCCTGCCGCGCCGCAAGAAGGTCAAGAAGAGCGCTCAGACCGAGCCTCTGGCCGCCGCTTTCAAGCCCCTCATCGCCAAGATCAAGAAGAAGCAGCAGACCGACGCGGTCGACGCCGCTTCGCTGCAGGGCTGGCCGGTGAGCCTGTCCTGGTCGGCCCCGCGCCCTTCCGAGCGCGAGGAATTCAAGGACAGCGACCTGATCTGAGACTACTCGTCGTAGGACACCAAAGTCGTCACCGGGACGTCGATTTTCGAACGCCCGTTCAGAAACGCCAATTCGATGATGAAGGCGGCGCCGGTCACTTCGGCGCCGACGCCGCGCAGCAGATTGATCGCCGCGGCCATGGTGCCGCCGGTCGCCAGCAGATCGTCCAGCACCACGACGCGCTGGCCGGGGGTGATGGCGTCCTTCTGGATCTCGATCGTGTCGGTGCCGTATTCCAGCGCATATTCGTGACGGATGGTCGGGCCCGGCAGTTTGCCGCGCTTACGCACCATCACAAAGCCGCACCCCAGCTTCAGTGCCAGGGGCGCCGCCACCAGGAAGCCGCGCGATTCGATGCCGACCAGCACGTCCGGCTGCTGGGCGCGCACGGCATTGGCCAGGCGTCCCATCGTCACCTGCCAGGCATCGGCGTGCGCCAGCAGGGTGGAGACGTCATAGAACTGGATGCCGGGCTTGGGGAAATCCGGGACTTGCCGGATATGAGCTTTGAGATCCATCAATTGCAGTCCGGTTTGCCTTTGATCGCCTTCAAGAAGGCGACGACGTCATGGCGCTTCTGCTCGTCCTTGAGCTGGAAGAACATCTTGTGCTTCACCTCGGCGCCATTGACGCGGTTGAGGTAGGCCTTGGGATCGGCCAGGTAGTCGAACAACGCTTCCTCGGTCCAGGTCGCGCCCTTGGCGGCGGCGCCGGTCATGCCCTCGGAATAGGAATAATCCTTCCGGCCGGCGGGCAGGGAACCGAACACCTCATGGATGTTGGGAGCGGTCGGGCGCGACGGCTTGTCGGCCTCGATCACATGGCAGCTCATGCACTGCTTGGACACCGCCTGTCCGGACTGGGCCTCGGGCGACAAGACGCATTCGCCAGCCCGAGCGGACGTCGACGCCACGCCCACGCACAGGGCGGCAGCGACCGCGCCGGCCATGAGGGACTTGAAAAACATGGGAGAGGGCTCCACTGAAAAACAGAAACTCTTGAGAGCGCGCATTATCTGGCAGGGGGGCAGCGTTGGCAACCTCTTGTCGCGGTGCGGTCAGGCGCGGCGTTGACAAAAATTTCCAATATGGAAATATGAGCCGATGATCCGGCTTTCGCTTCCCCTGGCTCTGTTGCCTCTCTGCCTGCTCGTCCTGGCCGCCTGCGACGATAAGCCGCCGCCGCGCCAGCAGCAGAAGCTCGCCCTCCCGCAGAGCGAAAGTCCGCTGGACGATATTCTGCGCAAGCCGCCGCCTCCGGCTCCGGCGCCCGGCCATGTCGAGGCCGAACCGTCCTCCTACAGCTTCCCGCAACAGGTGACGGGCGCTACGGCGCGGGGGCGTATCCGGCTCACCAATAGCGGCGGAACCCCGGTCACGCTCGGCCCGCTGCGCTTGGCCGGACAGAGCGCCGAGTTCGAATTGTCCGGCGAGTGCCGGGCCGGTCTCGTGCTGGCGCCCGGCTCGGCTTGCGCGGTCGAAATCCTCTATCGCCCGCGCCAGGGCGGCCGTTCGCTGGCCGAGCTGGTCATCGATCAGGGGGCGGCCGGCGCCAGCCTGTTCCTGCCGGTCGATGGCGAGGCGGCGGAGGAGCGTCCGGTGGAGCAGACGCGCGGCACCGCCGATGCGCGCGCCTCGTTGATTTACGCCAGCGTGCGGCAGGCGGCGGCGCTGACGGTTTCCGCGCCGCCGGACGAGGAAGGCAAGGCGCCGTCCTCGCCCGATTATACCGATGCGGGGTTGCCCGGGGTGGTGTCCGGCTTCCCGGTCGACCGCTCGCGCGTGCTGACCGCCGACCGCTATATCCCGGCGGTGCTGGAAAATACTCTCAACAGCGAATTGCCCGGCCGCGCCATCGCGGTGGTCGAGCGGCCGGTATTCGGCGAGGATGACAGGCTGGTGCTGATCCCGGCCGGGTCGCGGGTGATCGGCAGCTATAAGAGCGGCGCCAAATACGGCCAGGCTCGACTCGACATCAGCTGGAGCCGGATTCTCAGGCCCGATGGAGTCACCATCAATATCGAAGCGTCCGGTGCCGATGTAATGGGCCGTGCCGGCATACCGGGCGATCTCGACAGCCGCTTCGTCGAGAAATATGGCAGTTCCTTCCTGACCAGCGTCATCGGCGCCGCCGGCACCTGGGCGCTGGCCGGCACCAGCACCGTCTCCTCCAGCGCGCTGGGCACCACCCAGACCTTGTCCGCGCGCGATCAGGCGGCCAACCGGCTCGGCAACGACACCGACAATCTGGCGCAGCGCATGGTGCAGGACAATGTGGACATCCGCCCGGTGCTGACGGTACCGGCCGGCACTCGGCTGGTGATCATCCCGTCCGAGGATATCTGGCTGCGCGACCCCAACCATCTGCAGCCGGTGACCCCGCCCAAGGAAGCGCGCAACCCGATCAAGCCCGGCACGCCGGCGGCCTTGATGGAACTGCTGCCGTCGCTGGTCGATACGGTGGCGCAGACGCCCGCGCTCCAGCGGAGCATGCCGCAAACCGCGCAGCAGCTGATGCAATCGAGTCTGCTCCAGCAATTGCGTACCGATCCGGCCCTCAACGGCACGCTGGCCGCTCAGGCGGTGAAGCCATGAATCCGTTGCTCGCCGATACGCTGGGCGTGCTCGCTTCGCATTACAACCGGCCCGGCATCGAGGAGGTCGCCCTCAACCGGCCGGGCGAGGTATGGATCAAGCCCAATGGCGGCGCCTGGACGGCGGAGGCCGATGAGCGCCTGACCGAGGCCTATCTGCTGACCCTGTGCCGCCAATTGGCCAATGTCAGCGGGCAGGTCTTCCATCCGGCGAAGAAGCCGATCCTTTATACCTCACTGCCCGAGGGACACCGCTTCACCGCCGTGGTCGGCAGCACGGTGCGCTATGGCATGGGCGATGTGCGCGGCCTGGCGATCACCGTGCGCGTTTATGACGCCTCGCGCCGCATCACTTTCGACCGCTATGGCCTGCTCGAGAAGACGCCCCTGCCGGCCGAACCGATCCGCCACGGCCAGCAACGCTATGACGAGTCCCCGCTCGAGGATCTGCTGGCCGCGGTTCGCCACCGCGAGGCGATCCTCATTTCCGGCGCGACCTCGACCGGCAAGACTTCTTTCCTCAATGCGATGGTGACCCATCTTCCGGAGGACAGCCGCATCCTCACCGTGGAGGACACCCGGGAGGTCGTCCTGCCGCATGCCAACCGCATCCATCTGGTGGTATCGCGCACCGAGGCGGCGCACGGCGTCGATTTCATGGCGGTGGTCGACGCGGCGGTGCGCCTGACCCCCGACGTGATCATCTGCGGCGAGATCGGCATCGGCAATGCGCCGGCGGTGTTCCGTCTGATGACAACCGGCCACACCAATTTCATGGCCACCATCCACGCCCACAGCCCGGACTCGGCTCTGCGCGCCTTCTATCAGAACCTGGCCCAGGCCAATCCCGGCATCGATGCGGAGGCGGCGATCGAGATCATCGGCTCCTCCTTTGGGCGCATCGTACAGATCGACCGGCATGGCGGGCAGCGCCTGGTCACGGCCATCGACATTCCGTCTCTTGCCGCCAAGGCCCTGGAAGATGCGTGAGGCGTCCGCGCGTCATCGGCGTTGGCAGGTCGGCGCCGCCTTGCTGTCGATGGCGCTGCTGCTGGCGGCGTTGCCCCTGGCGATTCCCGCCGCCTATCTGTCCGATCATGGGGTAAGCAGGGGCACCCTTGATTGGGTGCGCCGCTATTTCACCAGCCTGCCGAACCATCCGGCTTATTGGCTCGACGCCTATCGCGGCTGGGTGTCGGGCGCCTTCGCACGCGGCCAATTGCCGGCCTCGCTGTTGTTGCCGCCGGCGCTCGCCCTGGTTTTCCTGGCCGCGGCCGCATGGCTCAATCCGCACCAGCGGATCAATTCCATCCATGGATCGGCGCGCTGGGCCGACGCCAAGGATGTGCGGCGCATGAAGCTGCTCGGCGGATTCGTCGTGGTGTTGGGGCGCTGGCGGCACCGCCGGCTCAAGCTGCCCGAGACCTTGTCGGTCCTGTGCATCGCGCCGCCCGGTACCGGCAAGACGGTGTCGGTGGTGGTGCCGACCATCCTCGATGGCGATGGCGTTTCGATGGTGGTCAACGATGTGAAGCCGGAATTGCATCGCATCACCTCGGGCTATCGCGCCCGGCTGGGACCGGTCTTCAAGCTCGATTGGGCGGCCATCGACGATCCGGCACAGGGGCTGCTCCATCCGCGCTGGAATCCGCTCTCGCCGAAAGCCCTGCCGCCGCCAGGGCCGGAGCGCGACCTCTATATCGATCGGCTCTGCACGATTCTGGTCGCCGATCCGCAAGGCGGCGCCGATCCGCATTGGAGCCGCAAGGGGCGGGCTGCCCTAGCCGGGCTGACCCATTATATCGTCTGCAAGGCCGAGGCGGGGGATGCGCGGGGATTGCCGGCATCGTGGCAGGGGGCGGAGCCCTGCTTTCCCATGCTGCTCGATTGGCTGACCGAAGCGACCTTGGCAGCCGGAGAGGCGATCGAGGCGCTGAAGCGCACCGACCCCAATGCCGCGTTCGGCGCCGATCCGGTCCGCGACATGCTGATGGCGGCGGTGACCGAGGCGCGCGCCGGTCATTACGCGCACCGCGCCGTGCTGGAATTGACCCAGCTGGCCAGCACGCCCGACCGCGAACGCGGTTCGGTCCTGTCGACCATGGATGCGGGATTGTCGGTGTTCAAGAACGAGGCCGTGCGCCAGCGCACCACCACCTCCGACTTTTCTTTCGCCGATCTGCGCGGCATGCGCGATGCCAAGACCGGCAAGATACGGCCCGTGACGGTCTATCTCTGTGTGACCCAGCAGGATTCCAGGGCGCTCGGGGTGGTGACCGGGCTGTTCGTCGAGGCGCTCTCGGCCTGGCTTATCGCTCATCCGCCGGGCGGCGATCTCGGGCCGTTCCCGACGCTCTTCGTGCTCGACGAATTTCCGCAGATGCCGAAGCTGCAGGCGCTGATCGACGGGCCGGCGGTCGGGCGCGGGCAGAAAGTCTCCTACCTTTTGATCGGGCAGGATTTCGCGCAGATCGAAGACAAATATGGCAAGACCGGTCTCGAAACCCTGCTGTCGACCACCGCGGCGAAGATCGTTCTGCCGCTCAATAACGAGCAGGTGGCCAAGCGCTTTTCCGAGATGGTCGGGCAATTCACCCATGAAGGCGAATCGAAAAGCCGCACCTATGGCTTTTCCAAGCAGGCCAATCCGTTCGCCACCAACATTACCCGCAGCCTGGCCGGCGTGCCGCTGATCCAGCCGGCTGACCTGATGTCGATGCAAAGCGGCACCCAGATCCTGATTTTTCAATCCTTCGCGAACCGTCCGGTCAAGCTGAAGAGTCCGGCCTATTTCGCGGATTCCTCCCTGCGCCGGCGCGCCTTCGATCCGCGCACCGGCGCCGGGCCGCGTCCGGCTCCGTCAGGGCTGGTCGATGGCGGTGAATAGATCCATGGCGACGCCCAGGGCGGACGGCAGGTCCCGGCAGGCGCCGTCCGCGACGGCCACGGTCAGGGCGACATCAGGCGCGGCGGCGTCGCCCCGGCGCAGCGCCACGCGCGAGCGCCCGTCGGGCGGCAGATTGAGGGTGAGGTGCCAGGCATCGCCGGTGGTGAAATGCAGGACCGCTCCCGCCTCGTTGGCGGTCAACGCCGAAAGGGAAAATCCGTGAGCGTCGATGGCGTCTTCGATGCCGCTGTCGACGGATTGCATCATGCTGCGCAGCAGAGCCATAGGGGAGGAGGCGGGAGAGGAGGCGTGGGTCATCTTTGTCCTTCGCGAGTGTGGCTTGGCTATTGTACTGTATCCAAAATGGAAACTGAAGGGTGAAGGGGATTAGGTTTGGCTAGGACGCCGTCGGCGCGGCAGCGCAAATTGGTGGAGGATGGGGCCAAGGGCGTTGCGGACCGCTGGCTGGGCGATCCCGAGCAGGCGGCGCAGGATGGCGCGAAGATGCGGAGCGCCGTCAAACGCTTTTCCGGCAAGCCGGCGGAGACCGCGGCGCCAGGCGGGCAAACCCAGGATTCTCCGGCCCAGGCGCGCAAGCGCTCCACCCGGGCCGAACAGGCCGCCACCGGCATGATGGGGCCGCCGCCGACCACCTTCGACGAAAAGGCGGTCACCGATTGGCTGTCGAAGATGTCGTCCGAGGATCTGGCCAAGCTGGCCCGGCTGACGGCGATCGCCAAGCAGGGCAGGAAAGAGGAGCATGGCGCCTGGCGCAAGGTCGATCGCGGCATGGCGCAGAACGGACTGCATGTCCAAATCAATGGCGGCACCGTCACGATCAATAACGGACCAGGCAATAATGGGCCCGGCACTCCCTCCTCATCGCGGGCGAACAGCCAGGAGCAGCGCAAGCCCCTGGACCTGCTGGGGCGGAATTTTTCCCGTCTCAAAGATTTCATCAACGGATAGGTCTCGTCGGGCCCGTCCGCGCCCTTGAATTGCCATCGTCGCCGGTTACATCTTCTCCATCGGGCGGTGAGCCCTATGGAGATTCAGTCAAATGACGCCTCAGGAAAAAGATCTCATCCAGGCGGTGTATGATCGCCTGGCCCAGGCCGGCGGCGGCAAGGACGCCGAGGCCGCGAGCTTCATCCAGGAGCAGCTGCGCCGTCAGCCCGACGCGGCCTATGGTCTGACCCAGGCGGTGATCGTGCTGGAGGCCGGCCTCAACCAGGCCCAGCAGAAGATCGACGCCCTGCAGCGCCAGCTCGACGAGGCGCGCGCCGGCCAAGGGAGCAATGCCGGCAGCGGTTCCGGCGGTGGCTTCCTCGGAGGCTCCAGCCCGTGGGGAAATTCCTCGGTGCCGCGCTCGGGCCCCGCGCCGCAGCCTCAGCCTCAGCCGGTTTACGCCCCGCAGCCCGTCTATGCCCAGCCATCGCCCTGGCCCCCGGCCGCGGCCAGTCCGTGGGCGCAGCCGGCCGGCGGCGGCAGCAGCTTCCTGCGTAACGCCGCCACCATCGGGGTGGGCGTGGCCGGCGGCGAGCTGATCGCCGAGGGCCTGTCCAGCATGTTCGGCCATCATGGCGGTTATGGCGGCGGTTTTGGGGGCGGCGGATTCTCCGGTAGTCCCGAAATCATCGAGGAACGCACCACCGTCAACAATTATTATGACGACAATCGCGGCGGCCATGATCGCGATGCCGGAAGTCAGGACGCGTCCTATCAGGATGCCTCTTATCAGGACGATTCCGGCAGTTATGATGATGGCGGCAGCTACGACGACGGCTCCGACGTCTGAGCAGGAAAGGGGTGAGTGCATATGACGGTTCTGTACACTCACCCCGCCTGCCTCGAACACGACACCGGGCCCGGCCATCCCGAGCGCCCCGACCGTCTGCGCGCGGTGCTTGCCGCGCTCGAAACCGAAGAATTCAAGGGCCTGCAGCGCGAAAGCGCTCCTCTGGCCGAGGAATCCCAGCTGCTGCTGGCCCATACCGTCCGCCATGTCGACGGGGTGCGCCAGCGTGTGCCTGAAAGCGGCCTCGCCGCCATCGATCCCGACACCATCGTCAGCCCCGGTTCCTGGGAAGCGGCACGCCGTGCCGCCGGCGCCGTGGTGGCGGCCGTCGATCTGGTGATGGCCAGGCGCGCCGGCAACGCCTTCTGCGCCGTGCGCCCGCCGGGTCATCACGCCGAACGCACCGGCGCCATGGGTTTCTGCCTGTTCAACAATATCGCCATCGGTGCCCTGCATGCGCGCCAGGTGCATCAGGTGCGGAAGATCGCCGTGGTCGATTTCGACGTGCATCACGGCAATGGCACCCAGGACGTCTTCGAGAACGACCCCGACATGTTCTTCGCCTCGACCCATCAATCGGGCATCTATCCCGGCACCGGGGCCGCCGCCGAACACGGCATCGCCAACAATATCGTCAATGTGCCTTTGCCGGCGGGAACCGGCAGCGAAGCCTGGCGCGCCGCCATGAGCGGCAGCCTGCTGCCGGCGCTGACCTCCTTCGAGCCGGAGCTGATCCTGATCTCGGCCGGCTTCGACGCGCATGAGGCCGATCCGCTGGCCGGCATGCGGCTGACCGCCGAGGATTTCGGCTGGGGAACCCAGATGATCTGCCAGGTGGCGCAACAGGTCTGCGGCGGGCGGGTCGTCTCGACCTTGGAAGGCGGCTACGACCTCGACGCGCTGGCCGAGTCGGCCGCCGCTCATGTTCGCGCTCTGATGGCTCACTAACGAGATGATTGATAAAACGAGTGTCCTGATCGATCCCTAAGTTCGTCTGTTGTATGATCCTGACAGAGCGAACTTAGGGATCGGGACACTAGCGTTGCATAGGGGGGAAGCTTTGTCTAAACTGCCGCGCTTTGGGACGAAAGCTCATCCTGGAATGGCCTGAAAAGGCCATTTTTGTTAAATAAATCAATTAGATGATTTCGTCCTGCCAGACATGAAAGGAACCCGCCTTGGCGGAACTGCCTGCCGACATCGCCGGCCTCAGCTTCGAGGAAGCATTGGCCGAGCTGGAGCGCATCGTGCGCCAGCTGGAAGAGGGGAAGGGGCCTCTGGATGCGGCGATCGACGCTTATAGCCGGGGCAGCCTGTTGAAACGTCATTGCGAAGCGAAGCTCGCCGAGGCGCAAGCCCGGGTCGACCGCATCGTACTCGGCCCCGATGGTGCGCCCAGCGCCCAGCCGGCCGATTTTTCCTGATATTGATAGATAGAAGGCCAGAGGGACACATCGTGGAGTCTTTTGAGCAGAGCCTGGTGGCCGTCGGCCGCCAGATGAACGAAGAATTGGACCGCCTGCTGCCGCTGAGCGACGGGCCCGAGCGCCGCCTGCAAGAGGCGATGCGCTATTCGTCCTTGGATGGCGGCAAGCGTCTGCGCCCGTTCCTGGTGCTGCAGTCGGCCGGCCTGTTCAACTGCACCCAGGTTGGGAGCTTGCGTGTCGCCGCCGCCATCGAGATGGTGCATTGCTATTCGCTGGTGCATGACGATCTGCCGGCGATGGACGATGACGATCTGCGCCGCGGCCGTCCCACCGCCCACAAGGCGTTCGACGAAGCCACCGCTATCCTGTCGGGCGACGCTTTGCTGACCAAGGCTTTCGAAGTGCTGGCCGGCGTCGAGACCCATTCCGATCCGCAGGTCCGCAGCGATCTGGTGATGGAACTCGCCCTGGCTTCGGGCGACCGCGGCATGGTCGGCGGCCAGATGTTCGACCTGATGGCCGGCGAGCTCGAGATGGATGTGCCGGCGGTGACCCGCATGCAGCAGCTCAAGACCGGCCGCCTGATCAGCTTCGCCGTCGAATCCGGCGGCGTGCTGGGCAAGGCCGCTCCGCAGCAGCGCCTGGCGCTGAAGGCCTATGCCCATGATCTCGGCCTGGCCTTCCAGATCGCCGACGACATCCTCGATGTCGAGGGCGACGAAGCCACGGTCGGCAAGGGCGTCGGCAAGGATGCCGATGCCGGCAAGGCCACTTTCGTCTCGCTGCTCGGCCTCGAGCGGGCCAAGACTCAGGCCGATATGTTGTGGCGCCAGGCGGTCAAGCATCTTGACGTTTTCGATGAACGTGCCGATTTGCTCCGCCAGGCGGCACAGTTCGTCGTCGAACGGAAAGCATAAGAATGATGAGCAACAAGCCGCTATTGGATCGGATCAAGAGCCCCGCGGACATGCGCGGGCTGGGCGCGGAGGAGCTGCGCCAGCTGGCCGATGAGGTCCGCCAGGAACTGATCGAAGTCACTTCGGTGACGG